>Ga0105048_10000348_pt1 | contig 68595 bp, 61 predicted proteins | sample MAT05_FD_78382 | JGI IMG/M metagenome (GOLD analysis project Ga0105048, IMG submission 78382) | Freshwater microbial communities from Lake Fryxell liftoff mats and glacier meltwater in Antarctica - MAT-05 | ecosystem: Environmental > Aquatic > Freshwater > Ice > Liftoff microbial mat | place... | reverse complement strand
TCGGCGCCGCATTCGCCCATAGCGACGCGCCCGTCAGTCCGCCCTTGGGCGGACTTCGTACTGTGGAGCCCGGGGTTTCAACCCCGGGCGGGGGTGCTGATCGGGATCACGGTGAAGCTGGGCTACGCTCGGCCTGGTAAACACGCCGTTAAACACGCTCTCAGACACGCGGAGTGGCTACTCGAGCGGGAGGACGACCAGGTCGTCGCGGTGGACGACCTCGTCGTCGGCTTCGTCGGCCTCGCTCTTCTTGCCGGCGGTGCGGGCCGCGTCGACGGCCGAGAGGCGCGAGAGGCCGCGGGCGATCTCGCGCCCGTCCGGATCGATGATCGCGACCGAGTCGCCGGGGACGAACGTGCCGCGCACGCCGAGCACGCCGACCGCGAGGATGCTCCGGTGGCGCGCGCAGATCGCCTCCGCCGCGCCGCGATCGACCAGGACCGCGCCCCGCGGGCGCAGCGTGTAGGCGATCCAGTGCTTGCGGGCGCTGAGCTTCTGCGTGACGGCGGCGAAGAGCGTCCCCACGTCTTCGCCGGCGAGGACGCGCGCGACGATCTGCGGATCACGCGCTGCCGCGATCACCACCGAGGCGCCGGCGAGCGTGGCGCGGCGCGCCGCTTCCACCTTGCTCGCCATGCCGCCGGTGCCGACGCCCGACGTCGAGGCGCCGGCGAGGTGCCGCGCCTCGCGCGCCACGCTGCGGACGAAGGGCACGCGCTGGTGGTGCTCGTCGAGCAGGCCCTCCACGTCGGAGAGGAGCAGGAGGAGATCGGCCTGCACGAGCGGCGTCACCATCGACGCGAGCTGATCGTTGTCGCCGAACTTGATCTCCTCGACGGCGACCGCGTCGTTCTCGTTGATGATCGGTACCGCGCCGGCCTCGAGCAGCGCCGCGAGGGCGTTGCGCGCGTTGTTGGTGCGGGCGCGATTGGCGAGATCGGCGTGGGTGAGCAGCACCTGCGCGACGGGGATGCCGACCTTGCCGAAGGCGTCTTCGTAGCGCTGCATGAGCACGCTCTGCCCCGCGGCGGCGGCGGCCTGGAGCCACGCCATATCCTTCGGACGGGCCTTGAGGCCGAGCTTGACCACGCCGAGCGCGATAGCGCCGCTCGAGACAACGATAACGCTGCGCTTGGCGGCGCGGGCCGCGGCGACCTCGGCCGCGAGCCGGTCCCACGCGTCGCCCGAGAGCGATTTCGATCCGATCTTGATCACCACCCGACGGGACTTGGTGATCGCCTTGCGCATGCGGAGCTCGTCGTCCGCGCGCGCCGCGGCCGGCGTCTCGGTCTCGATCGCGACCTCAGCCATCACGGCTCCCGGGCGTCTCGCCCACGACCTGATCGAAGGCCGCTTCGAGGCGCCGCTCGAGGTAGCTCGGCAGCCCGGCGCTGGTGAGCAGGATGGCGTCGACCCAGCGGGTGAGCTCGTCGCGCAGGTCTTCCAGGCCGTCGGCCATGATGGTCTGGCCGGGCTTGAGCGAAGGCGAGAACGCGCGCAGGGCGGAGCGATCGATCATCCCGCGGACCTTGCGCGCCTCTTCGAGGTGCATCCGCACCTGCCCGGTGGGGCGCACCTCGGTGATGTACCGCTCGAGCAGCAAGCCCAGCGCGAAGACCTCGAGCCCGCGCGACACGGAGTTGATCGCGCCGAGCGGCTTGAGCCGGCGCAGCACTTGCCGCACGACCGTCTCGGCGACCTTCACCATGCGGGTGCGCTGCTCCGAGTCGGGATCGGCGAGCATCGCGCGCGCGTCCGACGTGAGGCTGAGCCCGTGGCGCGACACGATGTCGTGCACCACCGCCCCGCGGACGCGGATCAGCATGCGGTCGGGCAGGATGGGGATCGGGATCGCCGCAGCGGCCACGGCGTAGGCCGTCATCACGGCGAGGCGCCCGCTCGGCTGCGGCGCAGTGATCGCGACGACGGAAGAGGAGGACGAATTCGACATGCTCGAACCCTACACCGGCGCGGCGCGGGTGCGATTTTTTCCGTGTACCCTCGGGCGCCTTGATCATGAACGAGCCCGACGGATCCGCCGCAGCCTCGCCCTTCCTGCCCACCCTGGAACGCGCGCTGCGCGAGGTCTTCGTTCCTGAGGCGTTTCGCTACGTCCCGGCGCTCTTCGCCGTGCCCGGGCTCCTGCGCGAGTTGCTGAAGGACGTTGATCCGCCGCTGACGCTGGCCTTCCCGCTCGTGGCGCAACAGCAAGGGAGCGCCTACCGCGACGCCGTCCGCCGCGAGCCTGAGCCGGTGTTCCAGGGGCATCGCTTCGAGGACGCGCTGGACACGGCGCGCCGCTCGCTGCGCGCGATGCTGAAGCCGAAGACCGAGGCCGTGCTCTTCGACGTGCGCTCGTTCGCGTGGCCCTTGCTGTGGCTGGAGTTCGGGAAAGGGCGCGAGAAGCAAGAGGCCGTGCTGGCGGTTCGCCCCGACGGGCGGATGGGCGGGTATCTGGCCGAGAGCGAGTGAGCCGGGAGGAGCGATGGGGGAAGGCCCTTTGAGCGAACCCGGCACGGATTCATCGATTTCCCCATACCGCGTAACAACAAAAAACGTGCCAACGAAGAAGGGCACCCAGAAGAAAACGGTGCCCCGGGGAAGGCCGCTGTTGACGTAGCTGCGTGGGGGTGATTGCATCGATCGATGCCGACTACTCCGAGCGAGTTGACCGATGGCACCGTAGCGATCAGCGAAAGCGAAAACGCCGTTACTGGCAAGTATTTGCTGATCAAGGTTCCGGAATTTGCAATCGATCCTTCCGGCGATCCGGCGGGCGGCGCGGCAAAGGATCGCTTCGGCGAGGGAATGACGTCCTTCCTCCGGCTGGGCGCAGCCTCGACGGTAACTGAAGCCGGCGACGATCTGGTTCAGTACGCCTACGAAGCCGGGGCGGGTCCCGTAGGCTTCACCGGCGAGCTCGAGTTGACGGATGGGACGAAAGCCAAGATCGCCTACATCGACGACGAGCGCAATCGTGGCGCCGGTGGCCGCGAGCCCCTCGAGGCCCAGGGCCACGGCATGACCCCCGATCAGCGCTACAACTGGCATACCAAGCACCTCGAGACCAAAGGCGGCTGGCGCGACCACTCCGATGGCAACCGCATCTCCACCACCTATGGAGACAAGATAGAGGTCATCCGGGGCAACTACAAGCTCGTCGTCATGGGCCGGCAGGACGATGTCGGAAACGCCCAGGGCCATGAGTGGAGCGGGAACCACGTTCAGGACTGGGGCCAGGGGACGATGCCGGGCGCCTCGGTCACCCTCGAGTGGATCCAGAACGGGTACGTGCCCGGGGCCCCGATCCTGAAAAGCAAAGAAACCCCCTCGGACCCGGACGAATTTTACGACGGTGGGGCCTGGCTGCTGATCAACTCCACCGAGCGCGTCTACCAGTATAGCCGCAACGCTGGGAATTTTCGCGAGCAGCAGTGGGGAGACAAGGTCGAGGCCTATGTGGGCTCGGAAGACCCGGAGCGCATCGGCACCACGGCCGGCGTCGGCTATCTGGGGCACCCCACCGCGGCGGAGATCGCCGCAGACCACAACGTCCTCAGCGACGACGATCTCGTCTCGAAGCTGCGCCCTGATTCCGTCGGCCTGCCCCGAGGCAATCCGCACGTCATCGAGAAGACCTGGGCCCAGTCGATCAACTCTTCCACCGGGAGCTCGGCCTGGAAGATCCCCCTGATCCACGAGAATACCTGGGCGGTCACCATGACCGACGACACCAACGCCGACACGATCACCAGCACCACCAAAGCGCGCTCGATCACCGAGACCACCACGGTCGGCTCGACCGTGAGCACCACGTTCGCCGGCGCGATTGTCGACACCACCATCACCGGGATGAAGGTCGACACCACCATTGGCCCCTTGATCGACATCTTCCTCGGGCTCCGGCTCGGCCTCGATCTGTCCGCTGCCATCGAGGTCTCCACCGAATACAAGGTGGAGGTGTGCATCGGCCACAAGAACGGGTTCGCCATCGCCTCGGACGAGATCACGCCTCTGAAGAACTCGATTATCGCCCTCCGGAACGATCTGGCCACCACCGCCAACGAGGTCATGGTCACCAAGACCTCGGCAGCGACCACCAGCACCGACCTGGCCGCGACGAAGACCGAGCTCAACACCGTCAAGGACACGCTGGCGGCGCGACAAGCGCAGATCAACGTGACCTTCAATGTCCTTGCCGTCGCCGTGTTTCTCGGCTGAGGCTGCGCCCTTCCCATGCGGACCAAGAACCTGACCGGGTTCCCTTTCGGGGCCAAGGTCACCTCGCGAAAGCCTCCCCAGCGGGAGATGACGATGATCGTGCGGGGGACGTTCGTCCTTCAGCCCGATCAACCGGTCGTCCCCGCCGGCGGGCCCGACGATCCGCTGGCGCAAGGCTTCATGACGGCTGAGGTCTTCCACAAGGATGATGACGCGCGGGCCGGTGGGTGCCTTTATCCAGGCGATTTCGCCGATTTCAAGCTGCGCACCGACGTGTTTTTCCAGGGGAGCTGCCATGCCCCCGAGGGGCGGCCCGTGACCGAGTGCCCGGTGCGCTTCTCGGTAGGGGATTGGTCCAAATCGCTGCGCGTCGTCGGCCGGCGGGTCTGGTCCGATGCCTACGGCGGGGCGGCCAAGTCCGCTCCACTGCCCTTCACCAAGATGCCTCTCGACTGGGCTCATGCCTTTGGCGGGCCCGGCTATCCGCTGAACCCCTCTGGCAAGGGTGTGGGCACGGCCGAGCTGCCCAACCTCGAGCACCCCGGCGATCCGGTGCGCGCCCGCGAAGATCGGCTGAAGCCCATCAGCTTCGGGCCGCTGAACCCGGCCTGGCCCCAGCGCAATGGCAAGCTCGGCAAGGAGTACGGCAAGGCCTACCGCGAGCAGCGAGCGCCCTTCTACCCCGAAGACTTCGACTGGACGTATTTCAACGCGGCGCCCAGCGACCAGCAGCTCCCCGGCTACCTCCGCGGCGATGAAGAGCTCGGCTTCGTCAACCTGCACCCGGACGCGCAGGTCTGGTCCGCCCGCCTGCCCGGCCTCCGCGTCCGTGCTTTCGTCATCGATGTGGAGGAGCGCTTTCGCGAGGTGAAGCTGCACCTCGACACCCTCTTGGCGGACCTCGATCAGGGCACGCTGATGCTCACCTGGCGCGGCCTCGACAAGGTGAAAGAGGACGATCTCGCCGACGTTCGGACGGTGCTCGTGGTCTCCGAGCCGCTCGATGGGCCGAGCGAGCCCGCGGCACATTACCGGGAGCGGCTCGAGGCCTACGAGCGCGATCCGCTCGGCCTCGCAGAGCACACACCGAAGGGACTGCCCGATCCGGCGGACGCCCAGAAGAAGGTCGACGCCATGCATGCCGCCATCGCCGCGAGCAAGGCGGCGCCCGACGAGACCCAGGCGGTGAAGCCCCTCCTTCAGCTCTTCAGCGGCGGCCCCGGGCGGGAGAAGCTGGCCGACAACTTCGGCACAATGATGGTCGCCGCCGCCGCCGGGACCAAAGAGCACTTCAATCTTGGCGCCACGCTGGCCAAGGCCGCCAACGACGCTCCTCGGGCGTCCCCTGGGCCTTTGGTGCTGCCAACTGCGGGCGCGCCTCCCCCGTCGTTCTCCGACCCTCGAGCCCGGGCGGCCGTTCGGGCGATGCCAGCCCAGGTGGCCGAGGCCCGGAAGAACGCCGAGGCGGCAGGTGGCCTGTCCCCAGCGCACCTTGCGACCCTCGACAAGTTCGCCGTCGACCCGCAGATCGCGGCGCTCGGGGTCGAGCCTCCCGGCGCGCAAGAGCCCGGGCCCGGGCGCTCGTTGCCCGGCGTCGACTGGAGCGGGCGTGATCTCTCCGGCGTCGATTTGCGCGACGCTGATCTCACCGGCGCCAAGCTCGCCGGGACGAACCTGCAGGGCGCCAAGCTCGCCGGAGCCAAGCTGCACGGCGCCGTGCTCTTCGAAGCTATCCTCGAAGACGCCGATCTTTCTTCCACTGATCTCACCCTGGCCAACCTCACCGGCGCGCGCGCGGCCGGGGTCAATCTCAGCGGCGCTCTCCTCGACAAGACCTTCTTCGACAAGGCCGATCTCAGCCGCGCCGATCTCCGCCGTGCGACCGGCGAATGCACCCTCTTCCAGACAGCCTCTCTGCCGGGAGCGAAGGTCGGCGGCGCGCGCTTCGATCAGGCCTATTTCCAGGGAGCTACCCTCGACGGCGCCGACTTCACGACAGCCACCTTGAGCCGATGCCTGATCCACGAATCGAGCGCCAAGGGGGCCGATTTCTCCCGCGCCGTGCTGATCAAGACCAGCTTCATCGACAGCGACCTCGAGGGCGCGCGCTTCATCGAAGCCCGGGGCGAGCGCGCGGTCTTCCTCCGTAGCCGGATGAGCGGCGCCGACTTCAGCTACGCTCTCCTGCCCGCCTCCCATTTCACCGAGGCCCGGGGCGAAAAGGTGAAATTCGTCGCCGCGAACCTCCGTGAGGCGCGGTTCTACCGGGCCTCGCTCAATCGGGCTGATCTCAGCATGGCGAACCTTTTCTCGGCGGACTTCTGCAAGGCCGTCCTTACCGGCGCGCGCTTCACCGGCGCGAACCTTTACGACTCCAAGCTCACCGGCGCCTCGGGCGCTGGCTGCGACTTCACCGACGCCAACCTCAAGCGTTCCACTCTGGAGAAGGCATGACCGCGGACGAGCTGGTCGCGCTGCTGCGGTCGGGCGGGACGCTGGAAGGCCAGCGCGTCGAGGGCCTCGACCTCTCTGGGCGGGACCTCCGCGGGGTGAACCTCGGGGGCGCGAAGCTCTTCGAGGTCGCGCTCCGGGGCGCGCAGCTCGCGGGCGCGAGCCTCGCCCGCGCCGAGATTTTCCGCTGCGATCTCACCGACGCCGATCTCTCCGGCGCCGATCTCGACAGCGCCGTCTTCGTGGAAGGCAAGCTCCCCGGCGCGCGCCTCATCGGGGCGCGCCTGGCCAACCTCAACCTCGCTCGGGCCAACCTGCGCGGGGCCGATCTCTCCGGCGCCACGATCAACGCGACGGTGATGATTGACGCCCTCCTCGAAGGCGCCCGGCTCGTCGGGGCCAAGCTCAACTTTGTCAGCCTCAGCCTCGGCCGCCTCGCCGGCGCCGATTTCAGCCAGGCGACGCTCGAGATGTGTGTCTTCACGCGCGCTGATCTCACCGGCACCCGCCTTGAAGAGGCGACGATCACCGACTGCACCTTCACCGAAACCAAGCTCGGCGGCGCCGATCTCCGCGGCGCCGTCCTCGATCGGGTGATCTTGACCCGCGCCGACCTGCGCGGGGCGGTGCTCCCGAAGAGCATGCACCAGACGATCTTCGACGAAGCGTTGCTCGGCAACCCGCGGCTCGCCGGGGCCGATCTCCGCGCCTCCGAGCTCGAAGAGATGGATCTCTCCGGCGTCGATCTCTCGGGCGCCAACCTCACTGCCTCTTCCCTTCAGGGCACCAACCTTCGGGGCGCCAACCTCAAAGGGACCATCTTCGAGCGCGCGAACTTGAGCCGCTGCGATCTCCGCGGCGCCGATCTCACCGGCGCGCGCTTCAACCTCTGCATCCTTGCCGATGCGGTGCTGAGCGAGGTCGACCTCCGCGGCCAGGAGCTCACGATGGTGGTCTTCACCCGCGCCAACCTGCGCGGGGCCAAGCTCTCCGGCGCTCGGATCGAGCGCGTAATGATGGACCAGGTCGACCTCACCGGGGCCGACCTCACGCGGACCTACTTCAAGCGAGTGATCCTGCGAGAAGCCATCCTCGCCGATGCGGTGCTCGACAAGACGATCTTCGAGGGGGTGGACTTCGCCGACGTGGACTTCACCCGCGTGGCCTTCAACGGCCTGACCATGACCACCTCGGCCTTCAACCGGGCCGCCTTGCGGGGCAAGCACTTCGAGCGCTGCAACTTCACCGGGAGCGACTTCACCGCGGCCGATCTCCACGCGGCCCACTTCGACGAGTGCGACCTCTCGATGACCACGTTCAAGGAGGCGCGCCTCGAGCTCGCCCGCCTTCACGGCCTCACGGCCAAGGGCGCCTTCTTCGGCGAAGCCAAGCTCGAGGGCGCCAACCTCTCGAAATCGATGCTCCGATTCGCCACCTTCACCCGCGCCGATCTCCGCCGGACGATCCTCGCCAACTGCGATCTGCGCGAGACGATGCTCGACCACATCAGCGCTGAAGGGGCCTTGTTCATCGAGGCCAAGCTGCATTACGCCGATCTCTCTCACTCCGACGTGCGCAGCGCGGATTTCTCCGGCGCGGATCTCTCGCACGCCAACCTTCACAACCTGCGCGACGAGGGAGCTAGCTTCCTCGGGGCCTGGCTCACCGCGGTCCGGCGCACTGACATCGATCGACTCGAGGCGGAGGCCTGGCTCCCGCCCCGAAAGCCTTCCGCCCACACCTAGCGACCAGGAGTAGAGAAGCGATGTCCAACGTGGCGAAATTGGTGACCGGGCGCGCGGCGGCGCTCCAGGTGGAAGACTATCTCGGCCCGGCAGAGGTCGTCGAGACGACGGACGAGGGCGTCCGCGCCCGGCTCTCCGGTCGAGGCGGCGGCGCGGTGGTCTCAGCCACGCTCGCCCTGGCCTTGCCCTACGCGCCGGTGGTCGGTGATCTCCTGCTCTTCATCGGCAAAGGCGACGACTTCTACGCGATTGGCGTCCTCCGCGGCGCCGGCAAGACCAGCCTCCGGCTCCAGGGCGACGTCGATCTCCACGCCGAGGGCGGCGCGCTCCACCTCTCGGCCGACAAGGGCGTCCGGATCGAGGCGCCCGAGGTCGACATCGAGACGGGCCGGCTCCGCACCGTGGCAAGCTCCGTCGTCCAGAAGTGCACGACGCTTTACCAGCGGGTCAGCGCCTTGCTCAGCGTCCACGCCGGGCAAAGCCACACCGTCGTCGACGAAGCGTCATTCAGCCGGGCCAAGAGCGCGGCGATCCTCACCGAAGAGACGGTGACGATCAACGGCAAGCAAATCCACCTGGGCTGAGAGGCACACCATGCTCCCTGCATCGAACAAAGGCGTCGGGATGAACATCGGCTTCCCCGATGTGTGCTTGACGCCCGTGGGCCCGGTGGTCGTCCCCATTCCCTACCCGAACTTCGCGCTCAACGTCCTGGCGGTGCCCTTCTCGCCTGTCGTCAAGGTGACGATGATGCCGGCGCTCAACATGAGCTCGAAGATCCCGATGACGATGGGCGACGAGCCTGGCGTCGCTCACCCGATGTTCAAGCAGATGGGCGCCTACACGATGGGTAACCCAATTGTCTACATCGACAAGCTCCCGGGCATCAACCTGCTTTGCCCCACCACCGGGAACAACATGAACAACCCGCTCGGTGCCGTGCTGGTGCCGAGCGTGACCAACGTGCTTTACACCTTGGCGCCGGTCGCGCTGGAGGGCGAAGCCGACACGGCCACAGGCCCACGCGGTTTCGATCGACCAATGAGCCTCGCCGACCTCGAGCACCTCGAGCAGCGCCTCGAAGGCCCCGAGGGTGCGCCGGTGCAGGCCGAGCTCCTGCGCGACGGCATCGGTTACCTGGCGATCCACGTCTTCTCCGCCGCGGTCCCCGCCCTGGTTTACAGCGCGTTGCAAACGCTCGAGGCCAAAGGGGCGACCCGCCTGCTCCTCGATCTCCGGGGCAACCCCGGCGGCGAGCTGCATGCCTTCCTCGAGCTCGCAGGCGACTTCCTCCCGCTCGGCGCCCTGCTCGTGACGATGGAAGACACCGACGGGGACCACACCGCTTACCGATCACGCCGGGCGCAGTCTTACCGCCTCCCCGTGGCGATCCTCGTCAATCGCGCCACGGCCTCCGCGGCAGAGCTCTTCGCCGGCTGCCTTCACTCGCACGGTCGAGCGGTGCTCATCGGCGAGACGACCTACGGTAAAGGCGCCGGCCAGCGCCTCATCCCCGCACCGGAAGGGCCGGGCGCCCACGCGGCCACGGCGGCCTCGTTCACTCTACCTCACGGCGAAGAAGTCGAGGGTCGAGGCGTCTACCCCGACATCGAGGCTCGACTCCCCGAAGACCAGCTCGCCCTCGCCCTCGCGGCTGTCCTGCTCCTCGACCTCCCCGCGTAAGAGGCTCACGAGAGGATCTGATCGCAGATCTTCCGCAGGTCCTTGATCGCGTCGGGGAGGAACTGGACGGTGATCCGGTCGCTCCGGTTTCCTTCCCGGTAGCGCACAGTCAGCATGGCCACCGGGATCCGGAGCTTCTCGCCCCGGTTGCTGGAGGTGAGATAATCCACCCTCCAATCGATCCCTTCGCAGAGCTTGCCGTGGTCGGCCAGCGCCCCGTGGAGGATCTCGGCCCGGATCAGGCTCTTCGCGCGCTCATAGCCGAGCAAGAGCAGCTCACTTATCTGCGGGCCGTCGCCGGAGAGGCTCGCCAGGTCTTCGGCGAAGACAGCGCGGCTGAGATCGAGGCTGATGGCGCTGCGCAAGAGGAAGCGACAGGCCTTGATCGCCGCCACCAGCGCGCCTTCGTCGGCGCCGTGGGTCTGGCAGAACTCGGTCAGGCGCGCCTCGGCAGCGGGGGGGATCTGGGCGCCGAGGCAGAGCCCCAGCACCTCCCAGAGCGTCTGAAAGGCCGCTGGGGGCAGATCGAGGAGCTTGCGGAGGTCTCCCACGATCTCGGCAGGGGCGCTGATGCCCCCGAGGCAGTGGAGCTTCATCGGCGCGGAGATCCCCGGGACGGTCTCTTTCACCGCCTGGCTCTACCATGAAGTCCGGCATCGGGTCCATCCCCGCCGAAGGCGAGAAGCGTCTCCGGCCTTGACGCGCGGGGCATCCTTTGATGTCCTGACTTCTATGGTGAGAGATTTTCTGGAGGTCAGGCTCGAATCCAAAGAGTTCCCTTGCGATCACGTCCAGATCCACCGGCTCACCGGCCGCGAAGCGATCTCTCAGCTCTTCGAATTCGAGCTGGAGGTGGTCTCCACCCACGCGGACGAGCCCACCGCCGCCGCGATGTCCAGCGCCGAAGCGACGATAATTTTCCACCACAATCACATCGAGGTCCGACGCATCCACGGGATGGTCGTCGAGGTCGTCGAGATGCTCGAGACCGAGGTCGAGACTCGCGTCTACCGCCTCAAGTTCGTCCCCCGCGCCTTCCGCTCGACGATGATCGAGACCCAGGAGATCTACATGGATCTCACGGTGCCGGAGATCATCCAGCAGAAGCTCGATCTCGTCGGCCTCGGCGCCGATGATCGCGAGTTCCGCCTCCTCGCCACCTACCCGAAGCTGGAGTTCGTGGTCCAGTACAAGGAGAGCGATCTCGCCTTCATCTCCCGCCTCGCCGAGCACGTGGGGATGAGCTTCTTCTTCGTCCACGACGAAGAGCACGACAAGATGGTCTTCACCGACCACAAGGACGGCTTCAACCGCGTCCCTGGCCACGAGACAGCCCGGTTCCAGCCGCGCGGCGAGAAGAACGACGTCTACCACCTCGAAGGCAAGACGCGCCTGATCCCCAGCTCCTACGTGATGCAGGACTACAACTACCGTAAACCCGCGCTCGACATCACCGCCAGCGTCGAGTCCGCCGTGGGCTTCGCGGGCGGCGTGGTCGAGCACGGAGCCCACTACAAGACCCCGGAGGCCGGCAAGGCGCTGGCCCAGATCCGCGCCGAAGAGCGCGAGGCGACACGCTACGTCTACACCGGCAAGAGCGAGATGTGCTGGTTCGACGCCGGCGTCCGCTTCAAGCTCGAGAACCACGCTCGACTCGAAAAAGACAACCTCCTGATCATCGAAGTCCAGCACAGCATCATCCAGGCTGTCTCGATGCACGGCGGCGCCAACGACGAGCGCTACACCAACACCTTCACTGCCATCGACGCGACCCTGACCTACCGGCCGCCGCGCATCACCCCGAAGCCCCGAATCCACGGCGTCATGACCGGCGTTGTGGAGCAGGAGCCGGAGACCGACATCACCAAACACGCCATCCTCGACGAGCACGGCCGCTACACCATTCGCTTCCTCTTCGACACTGCCCCTGTCGGCGAGCACAAGGCCTCACGCCCGGTGCGGATGATCCAGCCCCACGCGGGCCCCGATTACGGGATGCACTTCCCGCTCAAGCCGGGTATCGAGGTGCTCCTCACCTTCGTCAACGGGGATCCGGATCGGCCGCTCATCGTGGGTGCGGTGCCGAATCCGGAGACGCCTTCGCCGGTGCGCAGGCTGAACTCGTTGATGAACCGGATCAAGACGGTTTCGGGGATCCTGGTCGAGATGAAGGATCAGTAGAGTCTTTCTCTACGCGGTGGGCCGGGCGTCGGAGAAGACCTCGAAGGCGCTGGTGGCCGTTTTGGCCTGCGCCAACCATTGCCGGAGGGTTGAGGCCTCGCCGCAGGCTTCGATGCGAGCACGAGCCTCGTCGGGATAAGGGATCCCGCGCCCATCGAGAAGAGCCAAGAGCCCCTCGCGCAAGCCCTCCGCAAGGGCTTGGTCGGCCTTGGCCTCGAACGGCGACGCACGGCGAGAAATAAGTCCTGAAGACATCATCCAGCATATGCGTGTCGAGGATGGTCTCTTCGTCCTCGGCTGTTTCGAGCGTCGGGTCACCTTCGCCTCTCAGCAGGTGCGCGCGCTCAACCTCGTCTACGCGCTGCACGAACGCCGATTGCTGCCGCACGACGGTGCAATTGCCGTGGTCGGTGGCGGCGTAGCCGGGATGACGGCTGCCGCAGCGGCAGCCCGGCTCGGGTACGACGTGACGCTCCTCGAGCAGGGCGAGACGCTCTTGCCTCTGCTTGCCGGCAACACGAAACGCTGGATCCATCCGCACGTCTACGACTGGCCCGACGACAGTCGTTTGCCCGAGCAAGAAGAGGAGCGCGACTGGGCACAGGTGCCGCTGCTACGATGGAAAGCCGCTCCTGCGGGCGACGTCGCACGGCAGATCAAAGCGCAATGGGACGCCCTGCCCGAGCGCGAGCGCATTCGAGTATGTCAGAACGTTAAAGGGATAGACCTTGGGCACGGATCCCCGCGTGACGTCTCCTGGAACGCTCCAGGGTTCAACCACGGTGCGTTTGCCGTCGTGATCCTCGCCGTCGGGTTCGGCCTCGAGCAGCGCGTCGAAGGCATTGATTTTGTCTCTTACTGGGACGATGACAACCTCGACAAGACGCCGCTTGGATCCGCGAATTACCTTATTTCCGGCACCGGCGACGGCGGGCTCATCGACGTGGTTCGCGCTCGCCTGAATGATTTTCGGCACGACGAGGTGCTGGAGACTTTTGTCGGCGACGCTTCACTGGGACCTGTCAAAGAGGAGCTTCTTACGATCGAGCGCGAGGCGCGAGATCGGGAGCGAGTTCGCGCTGGCAGCTCTTCAGCATACCTCTACGAAGCGTACAAGAAGCTTTCGGCCCCGACCGTGGATGCCGCGATCGAGCACCGCCTTCGCAAGAGCATGACGGTGACGCTCAACGGGATCGACAAGTTTCCCTTTTCACTCGACGCGTCAATCCTCAATCGCTTCCTCGTTTCTCGCCTTATCTTCAGGTTTGGCCTCGCTTATCGCCATGGCAAGCTGGAGCCCGCGAAGAAAACAGGAGCCTGCTGGGAAGTGCGGTTCCCCACGGGCAAGCCCGAGGTTTTCGACCGCATCATCTGGCGTCATGGGCCGAAGCCAGCCGCACTGGAGGAGGGGTTTCCTCAGGTCTGGGAGAAGTGCGCCAACAAATCGCAAGCCCGCGCGGTGCTGGATCAGACGCGGTGGCCAATCTACAACGACAGGACTTTCGCGCCCAAGGTGGGCGAGGCCACCCCTATTTCCGCTGCCACGCGAGGGATGACGAACGAGCCTTCTTCCACGCCGGAGCCTGCGGCGGTCTCAAGTCTCCCGGCTCGGCTGGCAGACTCGCAGCCTTCGCTCCCTCCGAAAACCATCTCTGCGACGCCTGCGCTCAGCCCTGAGCTTCGCCGGTTCAACGTGCTGCTGTTGTCCACCGAGAAGGATCTCTCGGAAGCTCACGCCGCAGTCAAGCAACACCTGGACCGGGCATACGGCGTGGAGGTGGTGAGCGTTGCCGACGATCTGACCGGATTCGATTTGATCGTTTTGATTCAGGCATATCGCTGGGAAGGTGGACAGCACGCCGCGCTGTGGAACCGTGTCGACCCGGAGCGACGGGAGGCGTTCCTCTCGCGAGATGCGGACGAGGCCGACTGGCCCCCGCCTCGCCTGGTCGAGCGTGCAGCGAACGCCGAGGTGGAGGCATTCCGGTCCAGCCTCGCCAATCCGCACATATTCCGCGATCCAGCGGAGCTGCCGGAGCAGATCGGGCAGCTCGTTGCGGACGCGTTGCAGAAGCAGCGCGGCGATGAGAACAAGTTCGGTCTCCACCCGTGGGAGCGCGCCTATCTTCAGTTTGCCAGCGACGCCTGGCGTCGCGGTCGCACCCACGCGGGCCGAACCTATCTGATCGCCAGAAGCGCCCAGGGGGAGCCATATGTCCCCGATCTGTACATATCTCTGGATGGCACCGCGCCCGGCTGGATTTGCAACGAGAACGACGAGCCGACAAGAGGTGAGGCGACCAGAGATCTCCAAACGTTTCAGAATCCTGAGCAACGCGATCCCGCGCGTGTGCCAATCGCCAGATGGATCACTGCGCCGACCTTCTCCCGGCTTGCGCTTGTGGGCGCCCCAGGGGGCGGGAAAACGGTCTTCCTGACACGGCTTGCCGCGGCGCTCGCAGATGCTTGCCTCGGATTGAAAAGCGCTCTCGAGCATACTCTCCAGGTTGAATCACTGCGCACCCAGGGAGGATCGCCCCCTGTGCCGGTCGTACTGGAAGCGTCTCGGCTTGCGGGTTGCGACGTCTCTGCCGGCGCGGAGGCTCTGATTGCTGCCCTTGCTCATGAATTGTCCAAAGGCGGCCAAGGGAAGCCTGATGCCGAGGCTCTCCGCGAAGGACTCCGGCAGGGACGCTATTTCGTGCTCGTGGATGCGCTCGACGAGATCGCCGATGGGGATCAACGCCGCCGCACTCTGGAATTGCTCCGCGGGTTTGTCAGCATCAAGGATTTTGCCAGAACCCGTATTCTGCTCGCCACTCGATCCGCGGCATATACCGGTAGTCTCGATTTCGGTGGATTTGCAGCAGTGGAGATCGCACCTCTCGACCGGAAGCAGATCAAGGCTTTCTGTGACGCTTGGGGCCGATATCGCAACCTGAACGCGCTCCTCCTGCTTGGATTGCGCGAGGCAGCCACCGGGTTGGATATGCCCATCCGTAGTGGCTCTGACGGCGATCGATCGCTCACGGGCACACCGCTGATGCTCACTGCGATAAGCATCATTTACGAGAAGCATCGCTCCTTGCCGCGTGATCGCGGTCGGCTCTGCGAGCTCCTGATCGGCGAGCTCTGTGGTTCGCGGCAATCGGAGGATTTCGAGCACAATTTTCACCTGGATGAAGAACAAAAGCGCGATCTGCTGGAACGATTGGCCCTGGCGATGCAGGAAGCCGGCGCGCAGCGATGGTCTCAACGTCACTGCGCCGAAGCCCTGCGCAGCTCGTTTCCAGGTGACGAGCAAGCTCGTGATTTTCGAGCCCAGCGCGCCATCCAGTGGCTTACCGAGCACACCGGGCTGATCCGCTTTGAAGGCAACGGCGATGAGGAGCAGATCCGATTCTGGCACCGCTTATTTCGCGAGTACCTCGCGGCCCGCCAGCTCGCCCGGCAGGACAAGGTGGTCCGCGTCCTGGTGGACGATTTATGGGAGAGTAAGCATCTTGTCGATCCCTTCTGGGGCGACGTGATTCAGCTCTTGCCGCGGGCGCTCGGTACGTCCGAGAAAGCCTTGGCCCTGATCCAGGGGCTACAGGAGCTGGCTGCGGCTCATGCTTTCGCGCGTGGACGCTTGCTGGGCCTCGCGGCTGCCTGCATGATCGAGAGCCGGGAGTTGTTTCCAGGAGTGCTCTTTCCCGACCAAGCGAAGGAGCTCGCCCGAACCTATGACAGCGAGGGTCTCACCTGGGCGCTTCCAGATCGACGACTGGTCCTCGAGAAGCTCGCTTTGCTGGATCCCGAGGGAGGTGATCCCCGTTTTCATGAAGACCGTTGGATCAACATCTCTTCGCGAACCGTGACCCTTGGAGACGAAGTCGGTGACTTGGTAAAAGGGAATCGGGGAGTGCCCCCGCGCGAAGTAAAAATTGAGGCGTTCGCAGTTTCATGGGCGCCGCTCACCTTCCAGGAATTTTCGCAGTTCGCATTGTCGCCCGCGGTTGCAGACAATGCGTTCTGGATGCACGTCCCCAAGAAGCTTATAAAGGGGATTATTGAGCAGCTCAAGACTCGCTACGGCACGGAAGGGTGGAGCAGGAGCCATCAAAACATACCGTTGTTCGGGATCAGCTACTATGGTGCTCTGGCTTATTGCAAGTGGCGAACATCTTGTCGTTCCGATGGACGAACGGTTCGTCTTCTCACGGAAGCGGAGTGGGAAACCATCGCACGAGCGCCCGGTAGCGGGCGATACCCGTGGGGCGACGCGCTCGAAGATCGCGAGTCGAAGTATGAGGATCTTGAATTGGACACTACCGCGGCAATTTTTGATCCTGTAGGGTTATATCGACCGAATGAATTCGGCATTGTGGGCCTGGTTGAGTCGTTAATATGTTGGTGTGATTCGCTTTACTCCGAAGCTTATGGCATATCAGCCACCCAGAAAGCTTCAATCCAAGGTGGGGTGATAGCGCCGACGTGGATCCTTGTGGCGAGGGGAGGCGTAGATTCCGCCGCGTCTGGAATTCCGAGTCGGTGCGCCTATCGTCGTCGGATAGCTCAGGAGAGCTCTATACTGCCGGGCATTCGCCTTGTCTTGGACCCACCTCCCTGATGTGACCGCCTTGACCAGTACTCCTGAGTCCACGCGCTGCCAAGCGCCGACGCTGGTTGGGCGACGCATTCACGAGGTCAAGCCTGTCCCTCCCTGAGCGCCGGAGGCGCGATTTGGGAGGGACCGACCGCGCGGAGGCCGTCAGGCCGAGCACGGGCGAGGGTGGGCAACTGCCGAGCTGCTGGGCCGCTTGCCCGCAAGGGGTCCCCCGGGGCGGCTGATGTGCTAGAGAGGGGGCCGAATCAAGGCATTTCGGCCAGAAGGATCCCCCGATGAACACCGTCCGCAAGCTGTACGAGAGCGACCAGGAGGGGACAGTTCATATCGATTTACCCGTGGGAGCCCCCCATCGGCGGATCGAGGTTGTGCTCGTCTGGCAAGAGGTGTCCGAGGCGCTGCCAGTCGACGAGGCGTGGCAGAAGAAGCGAGCTGAGCTGGAAGCGCTGGCAGGCGCTCTGGCGGACGATCCCATCGTTCGTCCGCCCCAGTCGGCTCTCGAGGTGAGGCTGCCTGTCGAATGAAGTGCCTTATCGGCGCCAACGATCTTCTCCTGCGTGGGAGGGCTTCCGCTGGAGGATTGGGAAGGATCAGGCGCTACCTGACCTGGGCGAACAGCGTCACCCGACCGTGAACCCCAGGGCGCAAGGCTGGAGGCTTCGTTCCAGTGACACTGCCCGTCGCGGCGAGCCTCGCGCACCCACATCTGTCGCCACCCCACCCACCTTCTGCGTCTGCGCACGCACATCCGGCGACAGTACACACACAAGTAGCGACCCCGCACCCACATCTGACACATCCACTCCCTCCCCGGAGCCTTCTGCCAGGGCAGCCAGAGCGATTTCTCGGACTTTCCGCCCTATTTGAGGACCCCCCCGAGCTCAGCCACGGACTTCTGAAGCAACCGCACAGACCGGCGAAGCATTTACTCGGACCGGTGGAGCACCCGCACGGACACCTGGCACGATTACTCCAAACACCCATACCCGCGACATCTGCGGCGGTTGCCTACATCCTCCCCCTCGTTCGGCCCTCGTCGAAAGGTCGGGCGTGGGTCTGCCTTTTTCGACTCGTGATTCACCGTTGAGCAGCGATGGGAGGCAAGGCGACTAGCAGGTTGCCTCTCCGGAGAACTACTCGAGGCCCTTCTCGAGCCGCTCCACATCGGCGAGATCCTGCAACCGCCCTGTCGCGCGCTTGTTCTGGATCAGGTGCTCTCGCGAGAGCACATGAATCGGCTGATCGTCGTACTGCGAAGCGACGCGTGCGCCCCAGGCTTCGTCGAATGTGACGCCGGTGATGGTTGTCAGGATGTCGATCCGGATCGGTGGAACGCCAATCTGGAACACGATCCCCGGCGTGGCGAGATCCTCGACCATGAGGTCTCCGACCGGCGCTCCGAACGCGCGGATCGCGCGGTGGGTGCGCGCTGCATTGAGCGCGTCGCAGCGCACCAGGATGTCGATGTCCTTCGTTGCTCGGACGTGCCCGTGCGCTGCGAGGGCGTGACCGACGACGACGAGGAACTCAACCCCCGCCGCGTTGAATGCGGCAAACAGATCTCTGAAGTCTTGGTTCGTCCGCATCGGGGTGGGTCCACGCGAAGCCTTCGAGCGTCAGCTCCCAGACGGCGGCGATCCGCTCAGCCATGGTGGAGCCACGCCACTGATCGCGATCGAGGGCGCCGTCGTCGTCTTCGAGCCGGATGACGCGGGTGGTGGCCTGCCCCCGAAGTCTGCGCAGCGCCTCGTCCATCTCTTCAAAGTACCACACAATGCTGGGGAACCGCCCGCGATCAACGGCCGCGCTCGGCTGCCCGCTCACTCCGCGTCGGACGGCTCGCTCTGCGGCTCCAGCATCGCATTGAGGATCACCACCGGTGGCACCGCAATCCGCAGCTCAGGTGCAGAGATCGGCGCATCGTTGGCCCGCGGTGAGGAGCCGGGCGGCGGCGACGGGGGGAGGTTCTTCCGCTCGGCGCGCACCGAGGCGACCTCGGCGCGAGAGGGGTTGATCACCAGGAAGCCGTGGTCGGCGTCGAGCAGGGCGACGTCGCCCGGGGAGGCCCAGCGGAAGGCGCCGGCGACGTCGACGATCGCGGGGATGCCCATGAGCTGGAGGAGGACGCGAGTGCGTGGGCCGTTGGCGCGCTCGGTCAGCGCGATGCCGACGGGCTGGGCGCGGGCGGAGACGAGGAGATCGAAGACGGTGATTTGATCACCGAGGAGCACGGCTTTGGAGGGGAGCTCGGCGCGGGCGTCGGGGGAGGCGAGCATCAGCAGGGCGTCACAGAGGTCTTCGATGTCGCGGGCGCGGTCCTGCAGGAAGGGGTCGCCGACGATGCCGTTGGCGGCGCGCGCGGCCTCGCGGGCGACGATGCCGAGGGACTGCGCGACGCTGCGGCCCTCGGCGATTTGCTTGAAGGCGCGGCCGCGCAGGCGCTCGTCGGTGACCATCAGGAGGTAGGTGTCGAGGAAGCTCGCTTCGTCGCTGAGGCCGCTCAGGGCGGCGCGCGTCACCAGCGCGCCCAGGGCCTTGCTCACGACGTCGAACGCGGTGTGGAGCAGCTTCGGGCCTTCGTGGCTGTCCTTGTTTTGCGGGACCGATGCGGGGCGTCGCAGCGCGGCGATGGCGCCGAGCGCGCGGCCGGGGACGCAGGGGAGGCCCGGGAGCGTGACCTTGCGCGTGCCGCCGCCGGTGCGCCGCGTTTGTCCGCGCTCGCGATCGTCGAGGAGCTGCGCGTGACGGATGCCAGCGGCGATCGGGGCCGTGAGCGCGACGATGAGATCGATGTCGCTCTTCCTGAAGGCTTTGTCGCCCGCGCGCTGGACGACGAGGGCGCCGATCGCGCGCTGGTAGCCGAGGATCGGCACCGCGAGGAAGACGGGGAAGCGGTCCTCTTCGAGCTCGGGGAAGGCGCGGTAGGCCGCGTGCTCCGAGGCTTGCACCACCGAGATCGGGCGCATGCACTCCACCGCCATGCCGGTGATGCCTTCGCCTACGGGGAGGCGCACCGTGCCGCGCGCGCGCTGCGGGAAGCCGACGTTGCCGCGGAGCACGAGCTCGTCGCCCTCGCCTTCGAGCAGGTAGAGCGAGGAGACGTCGGCGCCGACGATCTCCGCGATGCGCCGCGGCGCCTCGTCGAGGAGGAGCGAGAGCGGCATCGGCTTGGCGACGAACTTGACGAAATCGAGCACGAAATCCAGCCGACCGGCGCCGTGGATCTTCGCCTGCGTCATGCCCGGGAAGCTGACGGGCTTCTTCTGTGCGGGACGACACGGCGACGTCGTGGACGCCTCGTCAGAGCTGGGTGCGCGCGTCTTTTTTTCGGATCGAAGGCCCATTTTGCAGCCGCGATCATAGTCGGCTCCGCGCCCGCGAGGCGAACGTCTTGCGACGTTCGCTCGCTGCTTCGTCGCCTTGCCCACGTGAAACGTGTGATCCAACGTGCGCGGCGTGCGATCCAGGGGGCGGCGATCGTTCGATGCGCTGTGGGGCGAAGCCCACCGCTTCGTCGAGCTGCGCGCGCGCTTTGCGCTAGTCGGTGTGCTCGGCTGGTTCTTCCTGATGATCAACGAGTCGTTTGTCCTTGGAAAGAAGGACTTCCGGCTCCCCGGGCTCGGCTCGTCCATGAGCGTCGCCGCCGCGCGCGGGGACGTTCCGGCGATGCTCCGAGCGATGGCGGCGATGACAGTGATGATCGTCGTTCTCGATCAGCTCGTCTTCCGCCCGCTCGTGAGCTCTCCGGCGGGATGAAGCAGCGCGTGGGCATGGCGCGCGCCCTCTCGCTCCGCCCCGAGATGCTCTTCATGGACGAGCCCTTCAGCCAGGTCGACGCCCTCACTGCCGGGAGCATGCGCGCCGAGGTGCTGGACATCTGGGCCGAGAAGAGCCGCCATCCATCCTCGATCTTGCTCGTGAGCCACGACATCAAAGAGGTGGCGTTCATGGCCGATCACATCGTGGTGCTCGGCGCCACTCCAGGCACGGTGCGGACCGTGGTGGAGAGTCGTTTGCCGCGCCCGCGGGACTACCGATCCGCCGCGGCGCTCAAGCTCGTCGATCAGCTCCACGACATCATCACCGGCGTCGAGCTGCCCGATCTCCCTGATCTCGCAGAGCCCGAGCTGCCGGGGCCGCCTCCGTTCGAGCCGCTGCCCGACGTCGCCCCGCTCAGCGTCGTTGGCTTGCTCGAGTACCTCGACGCCTGCGGCGGCCGGGAGGATCTCTTTCGCATCGCCGCCGACACCAACCAGGAGCTCGGGAGCCTCATCGCCGCGGTCAAGGCGGGAGAGATGCTCGATCTGCTCGATACGCCGCGCCGCCTGGTGATCATGACCCCCGAGGGCGACCGCTTCGTCAACGCCTCTGCCCCGGAGCGCAAGGTGCTCTGGCGCGAGCACATCCTCCGACTCCGCCTCTTTCAAGAGGTGATGACGAGGCTCGAAGCGCAAGACCACGTCACCCGCGAAGAGGTGATCGAGCTCCTCCACGAGCACCTCCCCCACGAGAGCTACGAGCAGCTCTTCAACACGCTCGTGCACTGGGCCCGCTTCGGCGATCTCTTCGCCTATGACGAGGACGAAGAGCGCATCTCTCCAGCGTAGCTGTGGGCGCCCGCGCGCAAGCGGGCAAGGCGCTCTCCGGCGTCGCTCATGCGCTTGGGCTCGCGGACGCGGCGGGCGCGGAAGAGCAGGTTGTGCGGCGTCACCGACTCGGGGACAAAGGGCAAAATCGTTGTCTCCCAGCCCGCAGCCTCGAGGCGCAAGGTGCGCTCAGCGTCGATGAGGGAGGTCACGAATCGACGCCGAACCGCGGCGTGGCGCGGCAAACCGAGGCGATCCGCGTGCGCCTCGGCGGCCGCGGCGAAGGGGACGGCGGCGGCATAGCAACAGGGCACGAGGAAGATCCAGCGAGCCTCGGCGCGAATGGCAGCATCGATGACGCGATCCGAGGCTTCCCCGCAGGCATGGAGGGCAGTGACCACGTCGGGGGCGTGCGGCCAGAGCGCGGGATCGCCGGCGTCCCCGGGGCGGAGATCGATCTGCGCCAAGCGATCCATGCGCGCGGCGGCAGCGCGACAGGCCTCGATCCGGAGGGGATCGCGCTCGATCACCACGAGGCGCGTGAAGCCGAGGAGCTCGATGGCCAGGAGGCCGAGGTACGATTTGCCGGCGGCGACGTCGACGAGGAGGCGATCTTTGCCAGGGCGAGCAAGCTCGTTGAGCAGGGCGGCGACCTCGATAGCCTTCTTGCGATCTTCGCGGCGAGGCGAGGTGCCCTCCGCAGCGATGAAGTGAGCCTGAAGGGCCTGCTCGACAGCGAGGGGGGTGATCAAAACCAAATGTCCCAGACTTCCTCGTCGACCTCCACCGCGTGGGCGGTGATCGAGATCCGGTCGCGATCGCCGCCGAAGCTCTGGATCTGATGGAGCCGGTAGCTGTCGAGGAGCAGCGCGTCGCCGGGCTCGTAGAGGGCGATCGCGCTCGGTCGTGCGAGCTCTTCTGGCATGGCCTCGTCGCGGCCTTCGTGGATCACGTCCCAGAGGCGGAGGCCGCCGCCGCTCTCGGCGGGCTGGAGCATGATCACCAGCGTCATGGCGCGCGCATCGCACTCGAGCTGGTGCTCGGAGAGGCCCTCGGTGTCGAAATGGGTGACGCCGCCGCGCTGCGCGAGCCAGCCGCCTGCGGGGAAGATGTGGACGCCGGGGCCGCACCAGCGCGAGCGACGGCGGACGTCGCCGCCGAGGAGGGCGCGGTAGAGATCGATCACGCGCTCTTGCATGCCCGGGAGGTGCTGCTCAACGAGGGCGTCAGACGCCGCGGCCCCGGCAAAATAAGCGTCGGCGCGATCGGTCTCGAGGTGGGTATAGAAAGCGCGGCCGAGGGCGAACTGGTCGCCGTCGAAGTCGACGGTCCACGCAGCGCGCGCGGCGAGCACCGCGGCGGCCCAGGAGGCGCAGGTGTCGCGCGGGAGGGCGCTCGTGAGCGCGAGGCCGAGGTGCGCGTCGAGGCGATCGAGGACGGCGTCGCGCTCCGCGCGCGCGAGCGGCCAGCGATCGCGGGCGAGGGTGCGACGAGGCACGCAGTGGCCTTCAGCCGGGCGGCCAGGCCATCGCGCGGCCGCCGAGCACGTGGAGGTGCACGTGGTGGACGCTCTGCCCTGCGTCGGCGCCGGTGTTGATGACGAGGCGGAAGCCGCTCTTGTCGATGCCCGCGACCTCGGCGGCGCGGCGCCCAGCGAGCATCAGCTTGCCGAGGAGGGCTTGATGCTCCAGCGTCGCGTCATTCATCGAGGTGATGTGCTCCTTGGGGATGACGAGGAGGTGCGTCGGCGCGGCCGGGTTGATGTCGTGGAAGGCCAGGACATCGTCGTCCTCGAAGGCGATCTTGGCGGGGATCTGCTTGCTGACGATCTTGCAGAAGAGGCACATGCCAAAGGATTACACCGGCAGAGGCGAGGGAGGAACGGCCACGCTCACGGGCGCGAGGCGGCTCAGCGCGATCTCGATGCGACGACGATCAGGGTCGTCCGCAGAGAGCACCGCGGCGCCCTCACCCACGCGGGAGAGCGCGTAGCGAAGGAGCGAGAGCTCGAGCGGAGCGAGCACGATGGTGCGGCGCAGGCCGATCGTCGCGACCTCGTAGTGCAGGCGAATGAAGCCGTCTTCGGTCGGGGGATCGCGGCGCGGGGTGATCGCGTGGCGCGCGAGGTGGTGGATGACGCTGCGGAGCTGGCCGGCGCGGCGGCGGACGCGGCGGACCTCCTGGTCGGTGTACATCTCGAAGAAGCGATTGCGCGAATACGTCGCCGGGGCGAGCACCAGCGCCGCGAGCAGCGCCTCGCGATCCAGCGCCGGGCGCGGCGCCGCTGGGATCGCAACGTCGCTCATGCGCGCGGCTCGGAGCCGATGGAGAGGCCGCCCTGGCGCAGCAGCTCGGCCTGCCGGTGGTTGCGGAGCGCGCCGATCAGCTCGTCGAGATCGCCGGCGATGATCTTGTCGAGCTTGTGGAGCGTGAGGCCGATGCGGTGGTCGGTGACGCGGTTCTGGGCGTAGTTGTAGGTGCGGATCTTCTGGGCGCGATCGGCAGTGCCGACCATGGTGCGGCGCTCGGCGCTGACGGCGTCGTCCTGCTTGCGCTGCTCGAGCTCGAGGAGGCGGCTCTTGAGCACCTTCATCGCTTTGGCCTTGTTTTTGAGCTGCGATCGCTCGTCCTGGCACTTGACGATGAGGCCCGTGGGGATGTGGCGGATCTGCACGGCGCTGTTGGTCGTGTTCACGCCCTGGCCGCCGGGGCCGCCGGACGCAGCGATGGAGATGTCGAGGTCCTTGTCGTCGATGTTGATCTCGACGTCGTCGGCCTCGGGCAGCACGGCGACGGTCGCCGTCGAGGTATGGATGCGGCCCTGCGCCTCGGTGGCGGGGACGCGCTGGACGCGGTGGACGCCTCCTTCGTAGCGCAGGTGCGAGAAGACGTGCTGGCCGGTGACGAGGCAGATAACCTCTTTGATCCCGCCGGCCGAGGCCTCGCTCGTGCTGAGGATCTCGATCTTCCAGCGCTTGCCCTCGGCGTAGCGGCAGATCATGCGGAAGATGTCGGCGGCGAAGAGCGCGGCCTCTTCCCCGCCCTCGCCGCTGCGGATCTCGAGCACGGTGTTGCGCTCGTCGTTGGGATCCTTCGGCAAGAGCAGGAGCTGGAGCTCTTCTTCGATCTGCTGCCGCTCGGCCTCGAGCTCGGGCAGCTCGGCCTGGGCGAGCTCGCCGAGCTCGGGATCGCTCAGCAGCTCTTTGTCTTCGGCGATCTTCTTCTCGAGCTCGCGCAGCCGCGCGAAGGCGAGGACGACGGGCTCGCTGTCGACGCGCTCTTTGTTGAGCTTGTTGAGCTTGCCAGAGTCAGCGAGGACGGCGGGCGAGCAGAGCAGGTGCTCGAGCTCGTTGAAGCGGCGAGCGAGCGCCTCGAGTTTCGCGGTGGGGAGCATATCGGCGTTCGTTCGATGAAGGTTTTGGGGCCCCGAATAAGGGCCCGCGAGCAGAGACCGGGGCGCGGGAGGCGGCGGTCGTCGTCGCTACGCCCGCGCGTAGCCGGGATCGGCGAGGAGCTCGCCATAGCCGGTGAAGACCCGGTCGGCGGGCGCGGGCGCCGAGAGCGCCGCTTCGCGCCAGAGCGCGGCGTGGAGCGAGGCCAGCGCGACCTCGAGCTGCGTGTCATCCGGCTCGGCCGTCGTGATCTTCTGCACGAGGAAGCCCGGCCAGAGCAGCGCGCGGAGCGGGCCCGTCGTGCAGTAGCGCGCGAAGAGGCGCTGAATCTCGAAGGTGAGCGCGGCGATGAAGGGGAGGAACGGGAGCTTCATGAAGAAGAAGGCCACGCTCTGGACCACGCGATTATCGGAGACGTGGGGGAAGAAGGCGCCGATGCCCGTGAAGACGAGGATCGAGACCATGGCGACCATGACCAGGAACGTCGTCCCGCAGCGGGGGTGCATCGTCGTCTTGCGCCGCGCGTTCGCGACGACCAGCTCTTCCTCGGCCTCGTAGGTGGAAATCGATTTGTGCTCGGCCCCATGGTACTGAAATACGCGGCGAACCTCGGGCATCCGGCGGATCAGCGAGAGGTAGCCGACGACGATCGCGAGCTTGGAAGCGCCGGTGATTGCCTGGAAGGCGGGCGAGTTGACCTCGAGCCCGAGCTTGAAGAGTTTGTTGATGCCTTCGGCCCCGAGCTGCGGCAGCGCGATGAAGAGGCCGACAGCGAAGAGCATCGGGAGAATGGCGAGGAGCGGGCTCCTTTTTTCTTCGGGTGCGGGCGAGAGCGGCGAGCCGCCGTCTTCCTGTGTCGCCAGCGCGACCATGCTGAGCGCCAGCATGGAGAGCACGCCGGGGCCCTTGGGCGCGGGCGCGGCGCGGCCCTCTTCTTCCTCGGCGATCAGGTCCTCTTCGTAGAGCTTCGCGGACCAGCGCAGGGCCTCGGAGCCCATCTTGAGCGACTCGACGACGGTGGCGATGCCGCGGATGAAAGGCCACCGACGGATGCCGTGGGGTTGCTCCAGCACCGGGCGCTCGCGAACGACGAGCTCGCCCGTACGGCGACGACAGACGATCGAGATGGAGCCGGGCGATCGCATCATCACCCCCTCGATCACGGCTTGGCCGCCGATGTAGGGACGCGCAGGGACCTCAGTCATAGAACGACTCTAGCGCGGCAGCGGGCGCAGCGCAGCAGGCGGAAGAAATGGCGGCCGAACGACGAAGGCCGCTCCCTGGTAGCAGGGGCGGCCTTCGTGGAGATCAAAGCGCGGGGCTAGACCGTCGGAGTAGCCGGAGCAGCCGGAGCCGCGGCAGCGGCCGTCGGGTTGTTGGCGTACCGGCGACGGAAGCGATCGACGCGGCCGGCCACATCCATGACCTTGTGCTTGCCCGTGTAGAAGGGGTGGCAGGCCGAGCAGATGTCGGTCGTGAAGCTGCCACGCGTGGAGTGTGTCGTGGCGGAGGCGCCGCAGGCACAGGTGATCGTGGAGGTTTTATAGACGGGGTGGATTCCGGGTTTCATGGGGTACTCCTACGAGGGGCTGGCGAGCGGCTGGCGGATCTAACTCACGGCCCAGATTCATGCAAGGGCGCTGCCTCGGCGCCTTCCGCTTTGCGATACGTGAACGAATGTAGAGCGAAATACGTTTCGCCACGGATTCCGGCACGAACTGTTCCAGAGCTCGTTGACGCATGATCCATGGTGGTTACCTTCGGGTCGCGGGATCGTCGAACCTGACGAACCCGCGAAATCCATAAATATTCCAGCTACCTTGGCCCTTTTGGGCCAAGGCTGGAGGATGCGGATCAGCCCCGAGCGGGCGGATGACGCGTCCCCCTGCGTCGCGCTGCGCCGCGACAATAAATTCGGAGGCTAGGCCCATGGGCAAGATCATCGGTATCGATCTGGGGACGACCAACAGCGTGGTCGCGGTGATGGAGGGCAAGGAGCCCAAGGTCATCGTGAACGAGGAGGGCTCGCGGATCACGCCGTCGATCGTGGCCTTCGACGAGAAGGGAGAGGTTCTCGTCGGCCAGATCGCGAAGCGCCAGGCGGTCACGAACCCGACCAACACCGTCTACTCGGCCAAGCGCTTCATGGGCCGCCGGGTCGAGGAGGTCACCGAGGAGATCAAGCGCGTCCCTTACAAGGTCGTGAAGGGGAAGAACAACGACGCGGTCTTCGACATTCGCGGCAAGAACACGGCCCCGCCGGAGATCGCCGCGAAGGTCCTGATGAAGCTGAAAAAGGCGGCGGAGGACTACCTGGGCGAGAAGGTGACGGAGGCCGTCATCACCGTGCCCGCGTACTTCAACGACGCTCAGCGCCAGGCGACCAAGGACGCCGGTCGCATCGCCGGCCTCGAGGTCAAGCGCATCGTCAACGAGCCGACCGCGGCCGCGCTCGCCTACGGGCTCGACAAGAAGACCGAAGAGGTGATCGCGGTCTACGACTTCGGCGGCGGCACCTTCGACATCTCGATCCTCGAGGTCGGCGACAACGTGGTGCAGGTCATCTCGACCAACGGCGACACGCACCTCGGCGGTGACGACGTCGACCACCTGGTGATGGACTGGCTCGTGGCCGAGTTCAAGAAGGACACCGGCATCGACGTCGCCAGCGACAAGATGGTGATCCAGCGCCTGAAGGACGCGGCGGAGCAGGCGAAGATCGAGCTCTCCAACGTGCAGGAGACGACGGTCAACCTGCCGTTCCTCACGGCCGACGCGTCGGGGCCGAAGCACCTCCAGAAGCAGCTCAGCCGCGCGAAGCTGGAGCAGATGATCAAGGTGCTGATCGAGCGCACCCTGGAGCCGACGCGCAAGGCGCTCGCCGACGCCAAGAAGACGCCGCAGGAGATCAACGAGGTCGTGCTCGTCGGCGGCTCGACGCGCATCCCGCTCGTGTACGAGACGGTGAAGAAGTTCTTCGGGAAAGAGCCGCACAAGGGCGTCAACCCGGACGAGGTCGTCGCCATCGGCGCGGCGGTGCAGGCCGGCGTGCTCTCGGGCGACGTGAAGGATCTCGTGCTCCTCGACGTGACACCGCTCTCGCTGGGCGTGGAGACGCTCGGCGGCGTGATGACGAAGATGATCGGGCGCAACACCACGATCCCGACGCAGAAGAAGGAGATCTTCTCGACGGCCGCCGACAGCCAGCCCTCGGTCGAGGTTCACGTGCTCCAGGGCGAGCGCACCGAGGCGCGCTACAACCGCACCCTCGGCAAGTTCCACCTCGAGGGAATCATGCCGGCGCCCCGCGGCGTGCCCAAGGTCGAGGTCACGTTCGACATCGACGCCAACGGCATCCTCTCTGTCCACGCCAAGGACATGGCGACGGGGAAGGATCAGAAGATCACCATCACGGCCTCCGGCGGTCTCAAGGAGGACGAGATCGCGAAGATGGTGAACGAGGCCGCTGAGCACGAGGCCGAGGACAAGACACGCCGCGAGGAAATCGAGCGCCGCAACAAGCTCGACAACCTCTGCTACACGCTGGAAAAGACGATCACCGAGAACAAGGACAAGCTGCCCGAGGGCGACGTGTCCACGCTGACCGGCCTGATCACCGAGGCTCGCAGCGCGATCGAGAAGCAGGACGACGCGACCGTCTCTGCGTCGCTGGAGAAGCTCGAGAAGGAAGCGCACCGCATCGCGAGCGTCATGTACGAGAAGGCCGGCCCGCAGGGCGGTCCCCCGGGTGACGGCGAAGGCGGAGCGCCCGGCGGCGAGGCCCCGACGGGTGGTGGCAAGAGCAAGGGCAAGGACAGCGTGATCGACGCCGAGTTCGAAGAGTCTCCGTAGCGAAAGGCCGAGGGCGATCACGCTCGCTGAACCCCTTCCGCTCGCGGTGTGCCGGGCGGGAGGGGTTTCGTTTTTCAGCTAGTTTCGAGGCGGAATACTGCGTGGATCTGGATCTTGCCATCGTCGGCGGTGGGCCGGCCGGGGTTGCTACGGCGCTCTTTCTCGCGGCGGCGGCGCCGGGGCGACTCGAGCGCGTCGCGATCTTCGAGAAGGAGCGCTATCCCCGCGAGAAGATCTGCGCGGGGGCGATCGGCGCGCGCGCGGAGAAGGTGCTCGCGCAGATCGGGGTGCGCGTCGACGTGCCTTCGGTGTGGGTGACCGGGCTCTCCGTCACCACGTCAGCGGGCTCGTTGCAGGCCCGCGATCCGCGCCTTTCTCGGCCGATCGGGCGGGTGGTCCGGCGGATCGAGTTCGATCGGGCCTTCGCCGATGAGGCCCGCGAGCGCGGGGTGCGCATCGTCGAGGGGGCGCGCGTTCAGCGCATCGAAGTGGGCGAAGACGGGGTCCGGCTCCACGGGACGATGGGGGAGATCCGGGCGCGCGCGGTGATCGGCGCCGACGGCGTGGGGAGCTTCGTGCGCCGGGCGATCAGAGCGCCGCGGGGGCGCTGGCACGCGCAGGTGATCGAGGTCGACACCCCGGCGATCGCCGCGGATCGGGCGCGTGATCTGCTCCATTTTGACATCAGCGATCGGACACTGCGCGGCTACGCGTGGGATTTTCCCACCGTCGTCGCGGGGCAGGCGCTGATGTGTCGCGGGCTCTACGAGCTCTCCGGCGGCGACGAGGCCGAGGGTGACGAGGTCGATCTCGGGGCGCGCTTGACGGCGAGGCTGGAGCGGCAAGGGATCGATCCTGCGGGGCTTCGTTTCAAGCGTTTTTCCGAGCGTGGTCTCGCGCTGCACGAGCCCCTCGCTCGCTCACGCGCGCTGCTGGTGGGCGAGGCCGCGGGGATCGATCCCGCCCTCGGCGAAGGGATCGCGCAGGCGATTCTTTACGGGGCCACGGCGGGGCCGTACCTCGCCCGCTGCCTCGATCGTGGCGATCTCTCGTTCCGCGGCTGGCCCTCGACGCTGCGGCGATCGCGTGTGGGGTTCGATCTCCTGGCGCGCGAGCTTTCGACCCCGTGGATCTACGATCGAATGCGGCCGGAGCTGGAGCGCTGGACGGCGCTCTCCCGCGACCTCGCGCTCACCGGCGTGCGCTATTTTGCGGGCGAGCCCGTGGAGGGGAGGCGCCTCGCGGGCGCGGCGATCGATCTCGGGCGCGCCGTCGCGGGACGCGCCTGGGAGGCGATCGCGATGCGACGCAGATCCTCAGCGAAATAGGCCGACGCCGAGGCCAACACCGCCGACGCCGCCAGGCGTGAGCCCCGGCGTGGTCCCCGGGGCATACGGCCGCGCGTCCTTGATCTTCATCCCGAGGAGATGCGACACGATCATGCACGTCTGGTGCGCCGACGCGGAGGCCATGCAGTTGCCGACCCAGGCGCCCATGCTGCTGCGCACGCCGTCGTCGCCGTAGCGAACGACCTCGCCCGACGCGAGGAGAGAGAGCCAGGCGATCGACTCACCCGGGAGCGAGGCGCTCCACACGCCGGCCATCCCAAGGGGCTTGTCGTCCGGCCCGAGCAGGGTGCCATCGCGCAGCACGAGCGCGACGGGGTGCGCGTCGGTATCGATGATGCGGCCGCCGCGATCGATGGTGAGTTGGTGCTCGCCGTTGACGAGGACACGCCCGTCTTGCGCGATTTCGATCGAGGCGTCGCCGCGGACCCAGCGGGCGCTGGGGATGTCGAGCGGAGAGCCGCCCTGGGCCCAGTTGGCAGGCGCCTGGGGCGTGCAGCCGGCAAAGAGCAGCGTGGAAAGGCCGAGGAGGATCGCCCGCTTCATGCGCGCCAGCATAGCCCACAGCGGCCGAAAGCGCGCCCACGGCGACGCCCGAGGCCTGGTCGTGATAAGCGATCGGCGTGCCCGATCCGCATCCCTCTTCGCCGATCGATGGCCTCCCTTTCGAGGCCGGGGACGCTCGCTACCACGCGCTCGAGGTGCCCGCGTTCCTCGAGTGGCTCCGCCCACTGGAGCAGGCCGGGCAGGGGCGCAAGGCCAGCGCGAAGCGCGTCGGCGGCAAGGCGGCGATGCTCGGCCGGCTCCTGCGCGACGGCTTCCCCGTGCCGCGCGGCTGGGTGATCGAGGCGCGTCATTTCGATCACGTCATCGAGCTCGGCCTGCCGCGCGGGCACGATCTCCCCTCGTTGATCAAGCTCGCCGGGACGCGCGCGGGCACCGATCACGCGGCCCGCGCCCGCGATCGGGTGCTCTCGTTGCCGCTCCCGACCGGGCTGATGACGGCGGTGGAGCAGCTCTGGCGCGCGGTGGAAGCGGACGCGCCCTGGGGCCTCGCCGCGCGATCGAGCGCGACGGCTGAGGATCGCGAGGAGACCTCGCTCGCGGGCCTGGCCTCGTCGGTGCTCGGCGCGCGCGGGCCCGAGGCCATCGCCGAGGCGATCCGACAGGTGTGGGCGAGCGCATTTCTCCCCCGCGCGCTCACGTATTTGAACCAGGCCGGCGTGCGCGAGCTCGGCATGGCGGTCGTCCTGCAGATCATGGTCCCGACCGAGGCCGCGGGGGTGCTCTTCACCGCGCCGCCGCCGGGCCTCGAAGGCGAGCAGTGGCGCCCCGAAGAGCGGCTGATCAACGTCACGCTCGGCCTCGGCGCCCCGGTCGTCGACGGCGCCGCGGCGGCCGACACCGTGCGCCTCGCGCGGTGCGGTGGATCGATCGTCTCGTCGTCGGTCGCCGAGAAGCGGCGGGCCCTCGTGGTCGGCGCGAACGGCGTGGAAGAGGCCGCTGTCGACGAGCCGCGCGCGCGCCGGCCCGCGCTCTCGACGGAGACAGTGCACGTCCTCGGTCGCCTCGCCGATCGCCTCGACAAAGGCGGCGCCGGCCCCTGGGACGTGGAGTTTGCCGTCGAGATCGCCGGGCCCGACGAGCCGCGCAAGGTGTGGCTGCTGCAGGCGCGCCCGATCACCGGCCATGGCTTCCCCGAAGGCGGCGACGCGAAGACGGTCTGGTCGCGCACCAACGTGGGCGAGGCGCTCCCGGGCGCGGCGACGCCGCTCACCTGGTCGATCGCGCGATCCTTTTCGGACAAGGGCTTCCGCGAGGCGTTCGGCGCGCTCGGGTGCCACGTGCCCCGCGGCGCGCGCCTCGTCGGCAACGTGCACGGGCGCTTCTACTTGAACCTCACCACGTTCATGCAGATCGCCGCGCAGGTCCCCGGCCTGACGCCGCGCGCGCTCCTGACGGCGAGCGGCGGGGCGAACGACGCGGTGATCGCCGCGCTGGAGCACGAGGTCGTCGACGTCTCGCGTCGATCGTTCCTGATGAAGCTGCCGCTGACGGCGCCGCGGCAGCTCGCTCGGCAGGCGCACCTCGAGCGCGATGTGACGGCCTTCGAGGCCGACGCCGATCGCGCGCTGCGCGGCGTGACCGACATGGATCTCACGCTGCTCCCCGACGACGGCCTCTCCACCACGCTGAAGGGCGCGAGCGCGCTGCTCGATCGCACCGGCACGCTGATGCTGGCGTGCGCCTCGGCGTCGCTCGCGGGGCACCTCGCGCTGTGCTTCCTGCTCGAGCGCGTGGCCCAGCGCCGCGTCTCGGCGCGCAGCTCGTCGACCGACAGGAACGCGACGCTGATGGGCGGCGGGAACCTCGGCGCTGCCGAGCCGCTCGCCCAGGCGCTCGTCGGCGGCGTACGCGAGCTGGAGAGCGCCGGGCCCGGCCTCGCGCTCGCCCGCGTCGCCGAGACGGTGCGCGCCGATCCTCCGGCCTCCGAGCGCCTCCTCGCCGGCGGCGTCCTCCATCCGGCGGATTTGCCGGCGGGCCCCGGACGGCGCTCGATCGAGCATTTCCTCGAAATGTACGGCGACCGCGCGGTGCGTGAGGCCGAGCTCGCCACGCCGCGCTGGCGAGAGGAGCCCGCGCCGCTGCTCGACATGCTCGTCTCCAGCCTGCGCGCGCCGTCGAGCGATCCCGAGCGCGCCCTCGCCCGCGCGCGCTCCGTCGCCGATCGCGAGATGGCGCGCCTGGAGACGCACCTCAACTTCGTCGAGCTCGCGCTGGTACGCCAGCTGGTGGAGCGCACGCAGCGCTTCACGCGGCTGCGCGAGCGCATGCGCAGCTGGGTCACGCGCACGCTCGGCACGCTGCGCACCATCGCGCTCGACGTCGATCGCCGGCTGCGGCGCATCGATCCCTCGCTCAAGGAGGGCAGCGTCTTTTTCTGCACCTACGAAGAGCTCACCGCGGCGCTCTCCAGCGGCCGCGCCGAGATCGGCCATATCGTGCGCCTCCGCCGCGCCGAGCACGCGCGCGACGCCGGGCGCCCCGATCCTCCGCCCACGTTCATCGGCCGACCTCCGCCCGTCATGCTTCCTCCCGCGTCGGGCGACACGCTCATTGGGCTGCCAGCCAGCGGCGGCGTCGTCGAGGGCCGCGCCCGCGTGCTCGAAGCCGGCGCGCGCGGCCTCGACACCGTGGAGCCGGGCGAGATCCTCGTCTCGCGCACCACCGACGTCGGCCTCTCGCCGCTGTTCCTCGTCGCGGCCGGCGTGGTCACCGAGCTCGGCGGCCCGCTCTCCCACGCCGCCGTCGTCGCTCGCGAGTACGGCGTGCCCGCCGTGGTGAGCGTCCCCGGCGCCACGCTGGCGATCAAGACCGGCGATCGCCTGCGGATCGACGGCGATCGCGGCCTGGTGGAGCGCCTCGATGAGCGCCCCGCGCTCTCGATCCGCCCGCCTCCATCCTCCTCGCCGGTGCAGTCATGAGCGGCGCGCTCCACTGGATCGTCCGCGAAGGGGCCGGCGCCACGATCGCCGAGGTCCTCGCGCACGCGCCCGATCACGCGCGCGCCGCCGCGAGCGAGGGCCGCGCCTTCCTCGGCGGCCGCCGCGTCGCGCCCACTGATCTCGCGACGCCGGGGGAAACCCTGATGATCTACGAGGCGCGCGACGCCGACGACAACGCGGTTCGCATCCTCGCGCACGTCGGCGGCCTGGTGATCGCCGACAAGCCCGCGGCGCTCCCGACGACGCCCGACCGCCGCGGCGAGCGCTCGCTGATCGGCGAGGTCGCGCGCCTCCTCGACGTCCGCACCGTGCACGCCGCGTCCCGCCTCGACGTCGGCGTCAGCGGCGCCGTTCTTTGCGCCGTCGACGACATCGCGCAGCGTCACATCACCGAGGTGCGTGAGGCGGGCCAACTGCACCGGATCTACGCGGGGATCGCCGGGGCCTCGCTCGACGGCGAGGGCTCGTGGGACGGGCCGATCGGTCGGGCCTCGGGCGGCTCCGGCCGCTCCAGACCGATCGTGGGCGGACGCGACGCCGAGCCCGCGTCGACGCGCTTCCGCAGCGTCGCCCACGGCCGCGGCGCCACCCCGAAGGCGACGAGCACGCTGGTCCGCTTCGAACCCGTCACCGGGCGCATGCACCAGATCCGCGTCCACGCGGCCGCCGCCGGCGCCCCGCTGATCGGCGACCGCGAGCACGGCGGCGCGCGCACCCTCGTCAACGCGCGGGGGAGCGTCCACGCCCTCCACCGCATCGCGCTCCACGCCATCGCGGTCGAGCTGCCAGGCGAGAGCGGCAAACGGATCCGCGCCGTATCCGCTGTCCCCTACGAGCTACGGGCGATCTGGAAGATCCTCGACGGCGACGAGGCCGCGTGGGAAACCCTCGCCGCGCCCGCGTGAATCTGCCCTGCCCCGCCGCCGTCTCTACCCGACCATGACGCCCTCCCGCCCCGTGAAACGCGCCGTGATCGCCGCCCTCGTCGGCGCCCTCGCGGTCCTTGGAGCAGGCGGCCTCGTCGCGCTGGCCGAGCCTTCGAAGTCTGGCTTCGCGCCGGATCCGCCCGCTCATGCGAGCAAGAAGCAGTGGTCGCTCGCCATCGTCGCGCGCGCCGGCAAGGTCTCGGCAGAGCGCGCCACGGCGTCGATGCTGGCGCAGCCGGCCGAGTCGCCCCGCATGATTGGCCGCTTCGCGCTCGAGCTCTACGTCGGCCCCGAGCTGCTCGACCGCGTCCGCTTCAACGTGCCGCTGATGGGCGACGGGCCTGTCGAGCACAGCCGGAGGCGCGCATACCACAACCCCGACACCGATCAGGTGACCACGTCGCTCAAGGTCCGCCTCGCCGACAGCCCTCGCGCGGCCTACCTCGTGCTTGTTGATCGCGTCACCGAAGAGCGGCAGCGCTTCGAGTGGCCGCCCGCGCCCGACGGTGCGCTCATCCCCTGGAAATCAGGCCTGAGCGACGCCGGCCCCGGGGATTTTCCCGAGGGCGGCGTGCGCGTGATCAGCACACCCGTGAAGGACGCCGGGGCCGCTGACAGCGCGAAAAACGGCGGGTAGCGTCGACGCGCGACGGAACGGTCCGGCTCGCGCCGAGTCGTGATAGAGCGCTCTCGCAGCGCGACCCCACGCCTCGAAAGGACAGCCCATGACCACCAGCACCCTGGCAGGAAAGACTCTCTTCATCACCGGCGCGAGCCGCGGCATCGGCAAAGCGATCGCCCTCCGCGCGGCGCGGGACGGCGCCAACATCGTCATCGCCGCGAAGACGACCGAGGCGCACGCCAAGCTCCCCGGCACCATCTACACCGCGGCCAAGGAGATCGAAGAGGCCGGCGGCAAGGCCCTGGCGTGCGTCGTCGACATCCGCGACGAGGCCCAGATCGCCGCCGCCGTGGCCAAGGCAGTGGAGACGTTCGGCGGCATTGACATCCTCATCAACAATGCCTCCGCGATCAGCCTGACTGGCACCGTCTCCACGTCGATGAAGCGTTACGACCTGATGCACTCGGTCAACACCCGCGGCACGTTCGCCTGCTCCCAGGCCTGCATTCCTCACCTTCGCAAGGCGAAGAACCCGCACATCCTCAACAACTCCCCTCCGCTCAACATGGAGGCTCGCTGGTTCGGCCCCCACGTCGCCTACACCATGGCGAAGTTCGGAATGAGCATGTGCGTGCTCGGGATGGCCGAAGAGCTCAAGGTCGAGGGCATCGCCGTCAACGCGATCTGGCCGCGCACCGTCATCGCCACCGCGGCCGTACAGAACCTGCTTGGCGGCGACGAAGTCATCCGCGGGAGCCGCACGCCGGAGATCATGGCCGACGCGGCGTACGCGATCCTCACCAAGCCGAGCCGCGAGTTCACCGGCAACTTCTGCATCGACGACGACGTGCTCCGCAAAGAGGGCGTCACCGACTTCGCGAAGTACCAGTCGACGCCCGGCGCCGAGCTGATCCCTGACTTCTTCCTCTGACGGCTTCACGCAGCTGACCACGATCGAGAGCACGGAGAAGATCATGAGCATCGACGAGACCGACGAGACCGACGAAGCGGACGAGACCGACGAGATGGACGAAGCTGACGAGATGGACGAGGCCGACGAGCTCGACGAGCTCGAGGAGGAAGAGATCGTCGATTCCGAGAGCCTCAACGGGGCTATCGCCGCGCTCGTCGACATGTACTATCTCGACGAAATCCTGGTAGCGCTCGCCCGGGAGATCCAGGCGAAGGGCGCCGAAGACAGCAGCTCGCTCGGCGACGCGTTCCGCTCCGACGCGCGGGCCCTTCGCAAGGCGATTGGCAAGCTCTCCGGAGAAACCTGAGCGACCAGGCGAACCAGATCCCCGGCGTACGCGGCGGATGAAGAAAGATCGGGCCATGGCGACGAAGAAGACAACGACGACGGCCGCAGCCAAGAAGCCGGCCGCAGCCAAGAGGCCGGCGGTGACCACCGCGAAGGTCGCAGCCAAGAAGCCGGCGGCGCCCGCCGCGAAGGTCGTCGCAACGCCGTCCGCGCCCCCTGCGAAGGTCGTCGCGACGCTGACGGCGCCTGCGAAGGTCGTCGCGACGCCGTCCGCGCCCGCGCCGAAGAAGCCGACGGCCAAGGCGGCACCGGGGGTAGGGATCGCCTTCAAAAGCGCGGGTTTCCGCCTCACCGTACTCAACGAGCTCCTCGACCTCGGGCACTTCGCCGACGGCTTCGAGGAGGCGCAGGAGAGCGCCGAAAAGGTCGAGGACTACGACACCGATCCGCGCGTGCAGAAGTTCCTCGACGGGATCGTCCTGACCGAAGAGCTCCTCGCGCAGGTCGTCAAGATCGGGCCAGACGGCGGCGACGAGATCTACGCCGGCCTCGTGCCGGTGTGGGACGGCGAGGACGATCGCTTCGACATCGGCTCGCTCGAGGACGTCCGCCTGCTCCCGAACCTCGAGCGGGTCAGCCTCTTCGCCGTGGTCAGCGAAGGGATCGATCTGGCGCCGCTGCGCGACGTTTCCGGGCTGAAGCACGTGAACGTCAACCTCACGAAGAGCTGGGTGCAGGGCTGGAACGTGCTCGACGAGCTGGCCGCCCGCGGCGTCGAGGTCACGCGGAGCTGAACGTGCGGGGCGCCGCCGGGGCGCGCCGCGGGGCGCGTTCCGGCGCCGCGCTATCGCTGTTCGACGCGGCGCGCGATCACTGATAAATCACGCGTCCCATGACTGCCGCGAATCCCCCGCCCGAAGGCGCGTTCCCTCCCGCCGAGGCCGCCGAGGCCCTCGATCCGAACCGCTACAACCACGCCGAGGTCGAGCCGCGCTGGCAGCAGTACTGGGACGAGCACGAGACATTCAAGGCCGTCCGCAGCACCGATCCCGCGCGGGAAAAGCGTTACGTGCTCGACATGTTCCCCTACCCCTCGGGTTCGGGCCTCCACGTCGGCCACCCCGAGGGCTACACCGCGACGGACATCCTCGCGCGCTTCTGGCGCACCCGCGGCATCGACGTCTTGCACCCCATGGGCTGGGACGCCTTTGGCCTCCCTGCCGAGCAGCACGCGATCAAGACGGGCACTCACCCCGCCGAGACGACGAAGCTCAACATCGCCACCTTCAAGCGCCAGCTCAAAATGCTGGGCTTCAGCTACGACTGGTCCCGCGAGATCGACACCACCGATCCTGGCTACGTGCGCTGGACGCAGTGGATCTTCCTCCAGCTCTTCCACAAGGGCCTCGCTTACCAGGACAAGGTCAACGTCAACTGGTGCCCGGCGCTCGGCACCGTCCTCTCCAACGAAGAGGTCATCGACGGTAAGAGCGAACGCGACAATCACCCTGTTTATCGCACCCCGCTCCGCCAGTGGATGATGCGGATCACCGCTTACGCCGACCGCTTGCTCGACGATCTCTCCCTCGTCGACTGGCCCAACGGCACGCTGACGATGCAGCGCGAATGGATCGGTCGATCCGAGGGCGCAGAGATCGTCTTCGCGATCGAGGGCCACGAGGGCGTCTCGTTCGAGGTCTTCACCACGCGCCCCGACACGCTGATGGGCGCCACCTACGCCGTGCTCGCGCCCGAGCACGCGCTGGCCACCACGATCGCCACGCCGGCGCAGCTCGCCGCGGTGGAGCAGTACATCGCGGCCACCGCGCGCCGCAGCGATCGCGATCGCACCGCGGTCGTGAAAGAGAAGACGGGCGTCGCCACCGGCGCGTTCGCGATCCACCCGCTCACCGGCGCGACGATCCCGATCTGGATCGCCGACTACGTGATCGGCGGCTACGGCACCGGCGCCGTGATGGCCGTCCCCGCGCACGACACGCGCGACTTCGCCTTCGCCCGCGCGATGAACCTGCCCATCGTCGAGGTGGTCAGTCCCGACGGCGTCGTCCACGACAAGCTCCCTCACGCCTATACCGAAGAGGGCATTGCCGTGAACAGCGGCGAGTTCAACGGCTTCTCCACCGCCGACGCCAAGCGCGCCATCGTCGACAAGCTCGCTTCCACCGGCCGTGGCCGCCCCAAGATCACCTTCAAGCTCCGTGACTGGGTCTTCTCCCGACAGCGCTACTGGGGAGAGCCTATCCCCGTCTACTTCCCTGTCGACGTCGCGCAGCCCGGCGGCGATCCGCGCAAGGGCGACACTCACATCGTTCATTACGATCAGCCGATCGCCGTCGAAGAGTCGGAGCTCCCGCTGCGCCTCCCCGATCTCGAAGACTTCCGCCCCGGCGACGATCCGGCCGGCCCGCTCGCGCGCGCTGCGGACTGGCGCTTCTTCCAGAAGGACGGCAAATGGTTCGCTCGCGAGACGAACACCATGCCGCAGTGGGCCGGCTCCTGCTGGTATTACCTGCGCTTCCTCGATCCGCGCCACGACGCCAACCCCTGGTCCCAGGCCGCTTACGACGCCTGGATGCCAGTCGATCTCTACGTCGGCGGCGCCGAGCACGCGGTGCTTCACCTGCTCTACGCCCGCTTCTGGCACAAGGTGCTCTTCGACCTCGGCCGCGTGAAGCACCCCGAGCCGTTCATGAAGCTCGTCCACCAGGGGATGATCCTCGGCGAGATCGAGCACACGCTCTTCCGCGACAAGGAGACGGGCGCGCCGGTCAGCGCCGAGCACGCGATCGAGAACGAGGGCGCCGGAGAAGACGGCCTGGCCTTCCTCGACAAGCGCACGCAGGCGCCGCTCGTGACCGAGCGCGTGACCGAAGAGCAGATCGAGAAGCGCGGCTCGTTCTTCTTCCTCAAGGACCACGAGGCGCCGATCCGCATCGTCGCGCAAGCCTTCAAGATGTCGAAGTCGCGCGGCAACGTCGTCAACCCCGACGACGTCGTCCGCGCCCACGGCGCCGACGCGCTCCGCCTCTACGAGATGTTCATGGGCCCGCTCGAGGCCGTGAAGCCCTGGCAGATGGCGCAGATCTCCGGCGTCGTCCGCTTCCGCGATCGGATCTGGGCGCTGATCCACAAGCCGATCGAGGACACGATCGACGACGAGACCAGGCGCCTCCTCCACAAGACGATCAAGAAGGTCACGGGCGACATCGCGGCGATGTCGTTCAACACCGCGATCAGCGCGATGATGGTGCTCGTCAATCACTTCGGTGAGCACAAGACCATCCCGCGCGAGGCGATCACCGCGCTGACGCAGCTCGTCGCGCCCTTCGCGCCCCACCTCGGCGAGGAGCTCTGGCGTCGCCTCGGCCACGAGAAATCCCTTGCCTACACGCCGTGGCCCACCCACGACGAGGCGCTCTGCGTCGACGATCAGATCGAGATGGCAGTGCAGGTGAACGGCAAGGTCCGCGGCCGCGTCACCCTCGCCCGCGCCGCGTCCGAGGCCGACGCGCGCACAGCCGCGCTCGCCGCGTCCGGCGTCGCGGTGTTCACCGACGGCAAGACGATCAAAAAATTCATCTACGTGCCGGGAAAGATCATCAACCTCGTCGTTGGCTAATCCCGTCCGAACCGTGCGCGACAATCGGCTTTGAACAGGCTCGGCTGTTACTGTCCGGCGTCCCCGATCCTGGAGTCCTTCATGCCTAACTCGCCTCTTCGTCGCTCGATTGCCACCCTCGTCGCGCTCCTCCCGCTCGCCGCATTCTCCGCTGGCTGCGGAGGCGGCGTCGCCATCGTCCGCGGCTCGCAGGTCGAGGGCCTCGACGATCAAGCCATGAGCACCGGGGTCGACCGGCGCGACATCCAGCAGGCGCTCCACGAGAACCTCAAGTCGCTGATGACGTCGGCCACCGCCAACGGCTGGGCGCAAGATCACTCGCGCCCGACCATCGCCATCTACCCGCTCGCCAACGAGACGAGCGAGCACATCGACGGCCAGCTCAACGCGCTCCTCTCCGACGTGGAGACGTACCTGGTGGACTCGAACCTGGTCACCGTCATCAGCGTCGAGCGCCAGCGGCAGATGATCGCCGAGGTCGAGAAGCAGCACGGCGGCGGCTTCGATCTCCGCCACGTCGCCGACTACAACCGCCAGCTCGGCGCCAAGTACTACGTGACGGGCAAGGTCTTCACCGCCGACGAGCGCGCCTTCGGCGAGCGCCGCGTCCAGTACTTCATGTTCATGCAGCTCATCGACGTGTCGACCAGCGCCGTGCTCTGGCAGCACAAGGTCGAGTTCACCAAAGCCATCATCCGCAACTGACGCCCTTGCGCCCCCTCGCTCTAAGTTCGCGCTGGTTCGCGGCGATCTTCATCGCGGCCACCGCGTGCTCTGGCCTCCTCGGCTGCGCTGGCCACGAGAGCCGCGTCGCGTCGGCGCTCAACGCCCTCGATCGCGGCGCCCCGAACGAGGCGATCGCCGCCCTCGATCAAGAGCTCGGCGTCGCCACGCAGAACGACGCCCCGGCCCTCGACGGCGACAACGCCCTCCTCCTGCTCGACCGCGGCACCGTGCTCCAGAGCATCGACGAGTGGAAGGCCAGCGCGCGCGATCTCGGCGCCGCCGACAAGGCCATCGACATCCTCGATCTCTCCCGCGGCGCCTCGGCCGACATCGGCAAGTACCTCTTCTCCGACAGCGCGGGCCCCTACAAAGGCCCGGCCTACGAGAAGCTGATGATCAACACCGTCAACCTCGTCAACTACCTGGCCCTCGCGGACACGACCGGCGCCAAGGTCGAGGCGCGGCGCCTCGCGGTGATGCAGAAGTACGTCCGCGACCACGAGGAGGAAGAGGGCCTGCTCGGCCTCGGGAGCTACCTGGCCGGCTTCGCCTTCGAGAAGGGCGGCGATCACGACGAGGCCCTCAACTACTACGACGAAGCGCTCCGCCACGCGCAGTACGGCTCGCTCCGCGATCCGCTCCGCGCCCTCACCCACGGCAAGAAGCACTCGAACGGGATCGACGCCCTCATCGGCGACGCCGGCCCGCTCGCCCCGATCGAAGAGACGGGCGAGGCCGAGCTGCTCATCGTCATCGGCTTCGGCCGGGTCCCGCAGAAGATCCCCAAGCGCATCCCCATCGGCCTCGCGCTCACCCTCGTCGCCCATGACATCAGCCCCGACGATCGCGCCCAGGCCAACGCGCTCGCCGCCAGGGGCGCGGTCACCTGGGTAAACTTCCCGACCCTGGGCCCGAGCAAGGGCAGCTACTCGGTGCCGACCTTCGATCTCGACGGCAAGGCGCAGCGGCTCGAGCAAGCCCTCAACGTCGAGGCCGAGGTGCGCGCCGCATGGGAAAAGAAAGAGCCGACGATCATCCTCTCGGCGATCACGCGGATGGTGACGCGCATGGCTGCGGGCGCGATCACCGAGGGCGCCACCAGGGCTGCGGGCGGCAAAGACGCGGGCGTCGCCGCGGTCGGCCTGCTCCTCGGCCTGGCCTCGACCATCACCCTCACCGCGCTCGACACGCCCGACACGCGCGGCTGGTCCACGCTCCCGGCCCGCCTCGCCGTGGCCCGCCTCCGCGTCCCCGCGGGCGAGCACGAGATCACTCTCGGCGCGCGGGGCGAGCAGAAGCGCGTTAAAGTCACCCTCGAAAAGGGCGGCTGGGCCCTGGTCCCGCTGATGACCCTTCGCTGATCTCTCGCCGTTTCATTCGCCCCGACGTATGTACTCAAACGGAGGTGCTCCGATGCTCACTGGCTCTGTCCCCCGCTGGTCCGCGATCCGTTACGCGATCTCTCTCGCCGCCCTCGTCGGCCTGACGATGTGCACGCACATCGACAACTTCGACATCGCCACGGCTGGAAAGGTGGAGGTCCCCAAGGCGACCCTCATCGACACGGTCCTTGGGGACCTGGCCTTCGGCGGCTTCAACAGCGTCGACTTCAGCCAGGACTTCAAGAACCAGGTCGTGACAAGTGACGACGTCGACTCCGTTCATGTGAAGACCCTGGCGCTCCTCGTCGAGGCGCCCAACTCCGGGAACTTCAACTTCATCACGTCAGCCCGCTTCTTCGCCAAGGCCGACGGGCTCGACAAGATCGAGATCGCCTCGATGGGCATGATCCCCAAGGGGAAGCGCGAGCTCGATCTCAACGTCAATGGCACCGCCGATCTGAAGCCCTACGTCGTCGCCCCGTCGATGCAGATCCTCAGCGAAATCACCGGCGCGCGGCCGGACGAAGAAATGACGATCGCGGCGGCCGTGGTGCTCGACGTCAACATCCACGTCCCCGGGTGCAACTGATCCGCCCGTTCGCGGCGGGCGGTTGAACAATCCCCGGCGGGGCGCCGTCCTGTTACGTTATGCGAATGCGCCCTTTCGGAGTCGCCCTGCTCGTCCTCTTCGCGGCGGGCGCGGGCGGCTGCGCCGCCTCGTCGAGCTCCTCGCGGCCCAGCCCCTACCCGCTTTATCCCGCCCAGGCCGGCTGGACACAGAGCGCGCCTCCTCCTGGCTACCCCGCACCGCCGGCGGTGATTCGGCCCGTCAACCTCGCCGCCCTCCAGGGCCTCCTCGGCACCCGCTGCGCCCCGCGGGAGGTCGCCCCGGGCGAGTTCGCCACGCTCGACTGCGGCCTCTCCCGGCTGATGAGCCGCGCTATCGCCTTCATCCCGAAGATGTCGATCGTCACAGGCCCGCTGCCCGCCGCCGTCGATCACCGCGCCTCCGGGACCGAGGGCCCGATCAAGAGCCAGGGCGCCGTCGGCGCGTGCACCGCGTTCTCCCTCTCATCAACGATGGATAACGCCATCCGCCGCCTCGGCCGAGGCGACGTGATCGCGCCGCTCCACGTCTGGTCCAAATACGCTATCCCCGAGATGGGCACGGCCGGCGACGAGACGGTGGACAAGACCATCACCCTCGAGCCTTCCTGGCCTTACGATCCCGCCAAGGCCTGCAAGCTCAACCGCGATCCCTCGGACTCGTGCGGTCGCGCCTACAACGTCAACGCCGGCTCGGCCAGCTTCGATCCCGCGCTCCAGGCTGAAAAGGCGCGGGCCGACGCGCAAGGTCGATATCGCCTGGTCTCCGTCGAGCGCCTCCAGGCCCGGCCCGCCGACATCAACGAGATGGCCGCCATCCTCGCCGGCGGGGACGATCTCTGGGCCTCGTTCACCGTCAACGGCGACGCCTGGTCGAGCTCCGCGCTCCAGGGCAACGTCATCCGCGACTACACCCCTGACAGCGACGAAGGGCACGCGGTCGTCCTCGCCGGATACCGCACCTTGCCCGGCGGCTCACGGCAGTTTCTCATCCACAACAGCTGGGGTGTGCGCTGGGGCGAGCAGGGCTTCGGGTGGATCTCCGAAGCGATGGTGTCGCGCTACCTGCGCGCGGCCTACAAAATCCGCGTCGCCGACGCCTCCTCCCCTTCCGGCCCGCTCCCGCCCAGCAGCGACGGTTGCCCCGCAGGCCAGGTGAAAGACGCGGTCCTCGGCACCTGCGCGGCCCTCTGCGCGAGCGGCTCGGCCCCCGCCGCGGGCGTCTGCCTCCCGACGTTGCCAGGGTTCCCCGCCCCGGGCCAGCCGTTCCCGACAGGGCCTCTCCCGTTCCAGCTCCCCCCGGGCCTGCCCATTCCCCCGGGCTTCCAGCTCCCCCAGGGCTTCCCGCAGCCCGCGCCGCCGGGGGCCGCGCCGCAAGCCGATTGCCCCGCTGGACAGGCCCATGATTTGATGACCGGACAGTGCCTGGGCCTCTGCCCCGGCGGCGGTCCGACTGTAGGTGGCATGTGCCTGCCGTTCGGACGTTAAAACCATGTTCATTTCCCAAGGCCTCTACGAGCACGGTCACCCCAGCGCCCTCGCCATCTACTGCTCCGACGGCCGCTTCACCAGCGCCGTGGAAGAGCTGCTCCACCACCTCGGCCACGCGCGCCTCGACACGTTGACGATGCCCGGCGGCCCTGCCCTCTTGAACCCGTGGGCTGCTTCCATCCTCGACGCCGACCAGGTGACCCGCGCCTCTCAGTTCTTGATCAAGGCGCACAGCATCGATCATGTCGTCCTGCTCTCCCACGAAACCTGCGGGTATTACCGCCAGAAGCTCCCCGGGCGCCCCGCCGCCGACGTCCGCCAGAGCCAGGTGGACGACCTCCGCATCGCCGCCCGCGCCGTGCGCGCCGGCCGCGCCAACATGCGCGTGGCGCTTTACCACGCGAGCCCGCACGAGGGACGCGTTAGCTTCCAGTCGATCTCCGAGGCATCGTAAATCATCATACGCGAAATCTGAGCACTCTGGACGCAACCGAGCATACGAAGTCAACCGTTTGCATGATATAGACACGGGCTAACGTTTCGGTGTACAGTCTATTCTGATAGAACACTCGTGAAGAAAGGATAGATCAACGTGCCGTTTTTGCCCTTGACCGTCGACATACTAAAGAGAGAAGCCACTACTTTTGCGCGTGCAGAGAGTACATACGACGAGCCACGAGCCATCGCTCTTCGGGGTAACAGACGGGAAAGCTGTAGGAACATATATTGAGCATAAGTTTCGCGCATACGTCGTGTCGAGATACGTTCAAGATGGCAACTCGGCAAAGGGGATTGATTTTCCTGAATTAAATATCGATATAAAAGCAACAAGCGAACGTCAGCCACAATCATCGTGCCCATTCAAATCTGCACGGCAGAAAATATTTGGACTTGGCTATTCACTGCTCGTTTTCGTTTATAACAAGACTGACGACCAACTTCGACGCACATCCAGATTAACTATTGGGCGTACTATTTTTATAGACGGTCCCGCAACTGCTGATTACACTATGACACTCCGTCTCCGCGAAATGATCAAAGATGGAGCTAACCAGGAAGACATTGCCGCCTATTTCATTGATCGCAATCTTCCGATTGACGACATTGAAGCACAGGGTATTGCCGCTGAGATTCTCCAATCACCGCCGGAGCAGGGTTACCTCACCATATCGAATGCTTTGCAGTGGCGGCTTCAATATGGTCACGCCTTGCGAGTTGCTGGCGAGGTCGCTGGCGTCCACAACCTAGCAGAAGAGATGGAATGATTGACTCGACGCGTATTGAATATGGCGATTGGCAAACACCGGCCGATTTGGCCAGCGCCATCACGGATAAATTGTCTCACATACTATCCAGCGCACCAAGAACCGTGGTTGAACCGACCTGCGGAGTTGGTTCTTTTCTTGCGGCGGCATCCAAAAAATTTCCCAAGGCGTTGTTGCGAGGATTCGACATAAACCCAGGTTATGTCGCTCATACAAGAGCCTTGGTACCATCTGACCGCTCAGAGGTTCGAACGACGGATTTTTTCGCCATGAATTGGGAGTGCGAGCTATCCAATTTGCTGGATCCGCTTCTTATCTTGGGGAATCCGCCATGGGTAACTAGTTCACAACTTGGCACATTGGCGTCAATAAACCTACCAAAAAAAGAAAACTTCAAGAAGCTCAGCGGTTTTGAGGCCTTGACTGGCAAGAGCAACTTCGATGTGTCGGAGTGGATGCTGCTCCGACTCATGGCGGCGATACAAAATAGAGATGCTACAATAGCTGTTCTGTGCAAAACTGCGGTTGCTCGTCGTGTGATAGAATTTGTTTGTCAGCGAAATTGGCGAATTGTCCCTGTGGGGCTGTGGCGTATCGATTCCTTGCGACATTTTGATGCAAACGTAGATGCTGTGCTCCTCGTATGCCGCGTAGGCGACCGCTTCTCGGAGCCGACGACCTGGCCAGTTTTTGGCGACCTTACCAGTGTGACGCCTGAAATGAACCTTGGATTCATTGACGGGGCCCTTGTCGGTAACGTCCAAGCATTCGAACGTACAAGACACTTAGCAGGAAGTTCCTCTATTGAGTGGCGATCCGGCGTCAAGCACGATTGCTCTCGAGTCGCAGAGCTTGATTCTAGAAACGGATGTCTTACCAACGGATTGGGGGAGATCGTCGACATAGAAGATGACTACCTTTTCCCTTTGCTGAAGAGTTCCGATATCGCAAATGGCCGTCTCTCCGCCACAAGGCAAGTAATTTTGACACAAAAAGCGCTGGGCGAAGACACGACCCATATCCGCGAGCGCGCACCCAAAACTTGGGCATATCTCAACGAGCACAAATTTCATTTCGATGCTCGAAAAAGTTCTATCTACAAGAACCAGCCACCATTCGCTATGTTTGGCGTAGGACCTTATACCTTAGCTCCATGGAAGGTGGCTATTTCCGGCATGTACAAGCGACTTGAGTTTGCGCTCTTGGGCCCTAGCAACGGTCGACCTATCTTACTGGATGATACGTGTTACTTTGCTCCATTTTCCAGCGAGAAAGTGGCCAAAGCAGCTCTGGACGCACTCCGATTACCGATCGTGCGCGACTATTTCGAGGCCAGAGTGTTTTGGGATGCAAAGCGACCCATCAATAAATCGCTCTTGCAATCCCTCAACTTACAAGCCCTACTGCCCGCGTCCGAAGGAGAAGCACGTTTGAAAAAAACAAAACAACAATTGCTTTCTTTTTGAAGCTACCTTGATAGCGCTCGGCGACATGCATTTTCGCAACAGAAGACACTCGGCGAGGAGGCGGCCCGCCTCGCCCTTACCGCGCTGCAATCGGCGGAGGCGCAAGGCTTCTTTGAATCCCGCGTCTTCTGGGATCGAAAGCGCCCCATCCAGAAATCGCTCCTCCAGTCGCTCGATCTCCAGGCCTTGATCCGCTCCCGGGGAGTGGCCTCTTCGCCCCGCGCCGAGCCCAAGCTCACCTGACCGCGGCGACCTCGCCTCCGCCGAAGCGATCGACGTAATCCTGCCGCAACCCCGGGCATTCTCCGGCATATTTGCACCCGGCGCACCCCGCGGGCTTCACCCCGCCGCCGAGCCGCGAGTCCTTGAGATCGAACACGTCGTCCGGCGTCACCACGGTCACGATGTCCGCCCCGGGGTGCCGCACGTGGTCTTCACAGCCTGGCAAGAAGCACCGGGGAATATGCAGACTCAGCACCTCGTAGCCGCCTTTGCGGGCGTCGTCGAAGGCCTCTTTCACGAACGGAGCGACGTCCGAGATCCGCGGGAGCTGCTCGACGTTGCCAGCGTTCTGGTCCGTCAACGAGACCAGCCACAGCGAGAACCGGCGCACCCCGAGCGAGACGAGTGAGGTGATCCACCCGCGCAGGTGACGATAGGTGTCCTCCTTGAGGATCAGATCGGCCATCGGATCCAGCCCGCGATCGACGAGGTGGCCAATCGCCGCGCGCCGCAGCGCCGCCGTGCCCTCGCGGCGCACCGTGCGCTCATAGGCATCGTCGGTGAAGGCGTGCATCGACATGTTGAACCGATCCACCCCGCAGGCGACGAGGTGATCGAGGTAAGGCGCGTGCGCGTAGCGCAGACCGTTCGAGGCCACCTTGACGTGCTCGAAGCCGCGGCGGCGCGCGTGCTTCACCAGCGCGGGGAGATCGCTGCGGATGGTCGGCTCGCCCCCGGTGAAGGCGATCTCTTTGAATCCGCGCGCCGCAGCCCGCTCGATCTCGCGCGCGACGCGCTCGGTCGGGAGCGCACGAAGGCGCATTTCCTCGGTGATCGTGCAGTACGTACAGCCGAGGTTGCAGTCGTAGCCGAGGACGACGTCGAGCAGCGCCACGGGGCGAGACGGTAGCATTGACCGCGGGCGGATCGGCGTGAGCTTGCTGCCCCGCTTGCGTGATCGGCGCTCCCGGGGCAGTCTCGCGCCGCCATGATCTCCGCGCTCCCTCGAATCGCCCCGGCGCTCGCGCTCTCCGCGCTCTTCGCGCTCGGCGTCACCGCCTGCGGCACGCTCGCCACGTCGCCCGACTGGATCGGCGGCGGGCTCGAGGTCGCGGCGCCTCTGCGCGAGGCCGAGGAAGAGGCGACCGCCGAGCGGGATCGCCAGATCATCGCCCGCCAGCCCACCGAGATCGGCGCGCGGCACATCCTCGTCATGCACACGCTCTCGAAGAGCAAGCCGCCGAGCGTCACCCGCACGCGCGACGAGGCAAAGAAGCGCGTCGACGAGGTGCTCGCCAAGATCCGCGCCGGGGCGAACTTCGAAACCCTCGTCAACGAGTACAGCGACGAGCCCGGTTCGGCGGAACGCCACGGCGATCTCGGTGTCTTCGACCGCGCCCAGATGGTGAAGCCGTTCGCCGACGCCGCCTTCTCCCTCAAGGTGGGCGAGGTGAGCAACGTCGTGGAGACGCCCTTTGGCTTTCACGTGATCAAGCGAACTGAATAGTCGGGTCAGCGGAGCGGCGCGCCGCTCACGGAGAGGCGCGTATGAAAATTCGAACCGTGGCGTTGCTCAGCTCGGCCGGGATGCTGCTTTCGAGCGCGGTCGGGTGGTCCTTTGGCCCGTTGCCTCGAACCAACGCTGCGCTCTCACCGACGGTGACCGAGCAGCAGAGCGGAGATCCCGCGAAGGACGACGCCGCGCTCGCCAGCTTCGAGACCGGGACGACGCTGCGCCTCGGCGGGCGCGTGGGTCACGCGCACCTCGCACCCGGGTCGAACGGAACAACGTTCGTGCTGCTCGAGGTCAAGACCGGCGACGTCGACCGCGCGACGACGCGGGCCCCGAGCCACCTCGCGCTGGTGATTGATCGCTCGGGATCGATGCGCGGCGAGCGCCTCCGCAGCGCCCTCGCCGGGGCGACCGCGGCCGTCGATCACCTCGGCGAAGGCGACGTCGTCAGCGTCATCGCCTTCGATTCAAGCCCGACGCGCGTCGTCCCCGCGACGGTGCTCGACGCGGGCAACCGCGAGCGGATCAAGTCAGCCATCCGCGGGATCACCGTCGGCGGCGAGACGTGCATCTCGTGCGGAATCGACAACGCCATCACCGAGCTCCAGGGCACGAGCGGCAAGGTAGAGCGGATGATCGTCCTCAGCGACGGCGAAGCGACCGCGGGTATCCGCGATCTCGCCGGCTTCCGCAGCCTCGCCACCCACGCGCGTGAGAAGGGCGTGAGCGTGACGACCATCGGAGTCGGCACCTCGTACAACCAGAAGATCCTCGGCGGCATCGCTCTGGAGGCCGGCGGCGGACACTACTTCATCGAAGACGCCGCCTCGATGGAGCGCGCCTTCCAGACCGAGGCCGACAAACTGCGCGCCACCGTGGCCGTGGACGCCGAAGCCACCATCGAGCTCGGCGCCGGCGTGGAGCTGGTGCGAGTCTTCGACCGAGCCTTCCAGAAGCAAGGCAATCGCGTCGTGGTGCCGCTCGGGAGCTTCGTCAAAGACGACACTCAAACCGTGTTGATCGAGGTGCGCATACCCACCGGCTCGACGGGCGCAGCCAAGGTCGCCAATGTCGAGCTCACTTATCGCGATCTCGTGCGCTCCGAGCCGGGGCGAGCCCGAGGCACCCTCGCCGCCGACATCGCCGAGGGCGAGTCCGAGCTCGATCCGATCGTGAGCGGGCGCGTGCAGCGGAGCCAGACGGCCGCCGCGGTGCTCGGCGCCAACGACCTCTTTCAACAGGGCAAGTTCGCCGAAGCCCAGGAGAAGCTCGCCACAGCGCACCAGGCCCTGACGGTGGCCGCCGCGCGCGCAAAGAAGGCCCCGGCGCCCATCGGTCGACGCTCGGAGCTGGATCAGAATTTCGAGGGCCAGGCCAGCGCGCTGTCGAACGCCAGCTCCGGGCTGAAGAAGGAGAACGCCAAGCCGGCCGCCGACAAGGCGCTTCGCATCAACCAGGAAGTCGCGAATCCCTTCATGAAGTGAGACACGGAGCGCCCCTCAGCGCTTCGCCGAGGACGCGAGCGAGCCGACCAGGCCCCCGACCGAGAGCTGGAAGGCTGCAAAGCACCGTCCCGCCTCGGCGCCCTGGCTCATGAAGGCTTGCCAGTCAGGCATCATGGCCTTGGCGCCGGCCATGCCGGCCATGAGCTGGGCCATCGAGAGGGCCTCGAGGCCGAGCTGCTCGCCCATGGGGGTGCCGTCGAAGAGGGTGACGTACAGGCGGGCTTCCAGCGTGTAGCGATCGGCGGGTGAGAGGCCGAGCGCCTCGCCGAGGGCGCGGGCGAAGCCGTAGACCCAGCCTTGTGTGCGGGGATTGACGAGGCGCGGGGTGAGGACGCCGGCGACACCGGCGCGGGTGAGCTCACGACCGAGGAAATGGGCGGCCTCGATCGCGATGTGGTGGGGATCGACGGGCTCGGCTTCCATCGGCGCAGCGTAGCACCTCGTTCGGGAGAAAGGCGGATGCGCGATCACCCGCGAACGGGGGAGTCGGCCTCAGTGCGCGAGCCAGCCGGCATCCATGGTGATCGCCCCCCCGGTGATCGACCACGCCTCCTCCCGACAGAGGAACGCCGCATATTTGGCAACCTCCGAAGGCTCGATCAACCGCTTGACCGCATTCTGCGTGAGCAAAATCCGACTGAGCACCTCCGCCTCCGGCACCCCATGAACGCGCGCCTGATCCGCAATCTGCTGCTCCACCATCGGAGTGCGAACATACGACGGGCAGAGAGCATTGACCGTTACGCCCTTGTCAGCCGCCTCGAGCGCGACAGTCTTGGTCAATCCGACGAGCCCGTGCTTGGCCGACACGTAAGCAGACTTGTAAGGAGAGGCAATGAGGCTGTGGACCGATCCAACATTGATCACCCGCCCCCAGCTCTTCGCATACATCGCCGGGAGCAGGGCGCGGAGCAGCAGAAACGGAGCCGTGAGCATGATCGCCAGAAGGCGATCCCACTTGCCCTCGTCAAACTCTTCAATCGGGCTCACGTGCTGGACGCCAGCATTGTTGATGAGAATATCAACAGGCCCGGCCTCCGCCGCGAGGCGCTTCACGTCGTCGCGCTGCGAGAGGTCGGCGGCGATGATCACTGCGCCGGGAACGCTCGCGCTCACGTCGGCGAGGGCGGCGGCGGAGACGTCGCTCATGATCACCCGCGCGCCCTCGGAGGCGAGCTCCTGGGCGATGGCGAGGCCGATCCCCGATCCAGCGCCGGTGATGAGGGCGGCGCGGCCATTCAACGAGGTGCCTTGGCTCATGAGAAAAAGCTCCCGATCGCTTCTGCGGTGCGGGGGTGATTGATCACCCCGTAGTGATTGGCGTCGACGTCGACGGCGGTAGCATGAGGTGCGGTGCGGAGAAACTCGGCTCGGTCGGAGGCGCTGACGATGAAGCCCTGGCCGAGGGGCTGGCTCGAGCGGATCAAGAGCGTCTTCATCGTCAGCTTGGGCCAGAAGGAGCGGGGCTGTTGCATCGCGCCATAGGCCATGTCTTCGAGCACCGCGGCGTGGTCGGTGCGCGGGCGGACGCCGCCCTCGGCGGGGACGAGATCGTAGCGATAATGCGTCTCCCAGAACGGGCTCCAGGGGGCCACTGTGCCAAGGCTCTTCACCTTGGCCATGTAGGCGTCGGCGTCGGCGTGGACGTTGCTGAGGCGCTGGACCGAGGCGATGATCGGGAGCAGCGAGGCGGCCTCGGGGACGCCGACAGCGTCGATGAGGACGAGGCGCTCCACGCGCTCGGGCGCCGTTCGCGCGACTTCCATCCCGATGAAGGCGCCCATGGAGTGGCCGATGTAATCGAAACGATCGGCGCCGAGCTGGGTCGCGGCCTCGAGGACGTCGCGGGCGTGGTTGCGCCAGCCGTAGGTGCCAACGCCGGTGATGGCGCTGAATCCGCGCCCGCGCAGGTCGACAGCGACCAGCGTCCGGCCCTCGCTCGCGAGCGCTTGGCCGAGGAAATCGAAGCTGCGGGAGTTGGCCGAGAGGCCGTGAATGCAGAGCGCGAGCCGCCCGCCCTCCGGGCCGAAGCGGTGGGCGCGGAGGCGACCAGAGGGGAGCTCGAGCGTGAGCTCGACAGGGGGGTTCGGCATGGTCGGCGATCCTTTAGGGTGCGATGCAAAAGGACGGAACCACGACCCCCCGAGCCCGGCCGCGCGCAATAAATGCCGCGACCGCGAGACTCCAAGGGCCCCGACATCGCGGACCGTAGACGGCAGCTCGGCGCCGGTCAATCGAGATTGTTGCGGCGCAACAACCAGAAATCTGGAGCTGCGCGCGGCGGCCCTTCGGCGCGCTCGCGGGCCTCCTGGCGCTGGGCCTGGCGGAGCTGATCGAGCGGCTGGAGAGCCAGCACGGCATCTGTTGCGTTCAGGTCCAGCTCCCGGGCTGATCGCGACGCGCCGGCCGCGATCAGAGGCTGAGATGGAAGTGCGACTCGGCCGCGTCGCGCTCATCGAGGAGGATGACGCCGGGCTCGGCGGCGACGGCGGCGCGAAAGGCCTGCACGCGCGCGGGCGTCATGTTGATCGATCGCACGTCGGCCGCGCCCGCCTGGAGGTGCCGCGAGATGTAAATGCCCCGCTTGATCTGCGCGAGGATGATGTCGCGGATCGCCGCGACGTGGCGCGGCTTGGTGAAGTGGCGCTTCACCCCGTCGCGGTAGGCGACCTGGATCTCGGTGGCCGACGTCTTCTCGTAGAGGGCGAGGAGGTTGTCGCCATGCTCGAGCTTCTCGAGCATGAGCTCGGCCTGGCGGGTGGGCGTGCGGAAGCCGCCGGTGATGACGAGGCGCCGCTTGGTGACCTTGCGGTAGCGCGCGGCGATGCGCTCGAGCCGTCCGCGCGCCGCGTCGCTGAGGCGAAGGTTGCCGGTCTGCACGTCGATGTCCGGCCCGGTGCGGATGAGGCGAATAACTTGCCCGCCGGTCGCGGCCTTGCTCTCGCCGCGCAGGTGGCGCGGCGGCGAGGCCTCGGCGAGAGGCGCGAGCAGCGCCGCAGCGATCAGGGCGACGAGGCCCGCGAGCGATGCTCCGGCGCGCCCCGCCCCGAGGACGCGCGCAGCCAGGTTCGTCGCGGGGAACAGCACCGGGATCGGGAGGTGCCACGATGCGCGAATCACGTCAACAAGCGCGGTACCAAGCGCGCGTCGCACCACGCCTTTCCGAGGACTGCACGGATGGCCCCGCATTGATTCAATCCAGGTAGTGGAGTAGGTCGACGATCGGAGCCCCCGAGGATTGTGGAGCGAAACGCTATGGCGCAGGTCGAGATCGACGAGGCCGAAATCCAGAGCCGCAGGGCGTTCTTCAACGTCACCGACCAGGATCTCGCTCGGCTCGCGAGCCTCAAAGGCTTCGCCGAGCGGCACATGGACGACATCGTCAAGGGCTTCTACGAGCTCCTCCTCGCCCACGCGGAGACGCGCCACTTCATCCCCGACGACGTGACGATGCAGCGGATGGAGCGCCTCCAGCGCGACTACTTCCTCACCTTGTTCGAGGGGCGCTGCGATCGTGACTACGTCGAGCGGCGGCTCCGCGTCGGCGCGGTCCACGAGCAGATCGGGATGGCGCCGAAGTGGTACATCGGCGCCTACCGCCGCTACCTCGAGCTCCTCCTCGACCGGATGCTCGCCGACATCCCCGATCTCGAAGAGGCGCGCCTCGCCTTCCAGAGCGTGCAAAAGCTCGTCGGCTTCGACATGTCGCTGGCGATGGACGCCTACATCTCTGCGACCCATGCCACGCTCGGGCGCCATCAGGCCGAGATCCGCGAGCTCTCGACGCCCGTCATCCGCGTCCACGACAACGTCCTCCTCCTCCCACTCATCGGCGCCGTCGACAGCCAGCGCGCCCAACAAGTGATGGAGGCGGTGCTCGAACGAGTGATCGAAGACCAGGCTCAGGTGGTGATTATCGACATCGCCGGCGTACCCATGGTCGACGCCAGCGTGGCTGATCACTTGATCAGAACAACGGCCGCAGTGCGGCTCCTGGGCGCTCACACGATCCTCACCGGCATCAGCCCCGAGGTCGCGCGGACGATCATCCGGATCGGCGTCGACATCACCACGATGCACACGCTGAGTCGGCTCGCAGACGGGATCTCGCTGGCGCTCTCGATGGTGGGTAGGGTGGTGACGACGGTGAACACCACGAGACGTTGAGTCGGGCCTCTGAAGGCCTTGAACCGCGTGCGAGCCCAGCGGGTCTACGTCGTGGTAGCCTTCCGCTCGGACGTGGAGCTGATCGTCGTGACGGGCTGGAGGCTGAAATGAGCGGCAACGCGTGCATGCAGTGCGGGACGGAGATGATCAGCGCTCGCGAGGATTGGCCCCTCGAGGACTTGCCCGGCGTGACCTTGCTCGGCGTCGAGGTCAGGCGCTGCCCGAGCTGTGCCGAGTACGAGGTCGTGTTCCCGCGCGTCTTGCAGCTCCATCAGGTGCTGGCGGCGGCGATCCTCCGGAAGCGCTCGGCCCTCGTGCCGCAGGAAGCCCGATTCCTTCGCAACATCCTCCTCTGGTCAGAGGATGACTTGGCCCAGCACATGGGCGTCTCCCCCGAGACCGTCTCTCGATGGGAGACCGGCGCCGAACCAATGGCACCAACCGCCGACCGCCTGCTCCGGTTGCTCGTCGCGCCCGCTCTGCCCGCGTCGTTGCCTCCGGCTCTCGGTGCCCCACGACGAAGCCCTCCGGATCCATGACGACGTCGGCTTCTTCCAGACGGTGCGCACGGTCATCGGCAAGTCCTCGACGGGCGATCGAAAATCATCCGTCGATCTCGATCATGCGATCCGCCAGATCGTCTCCAAGGCGGTCGCCTCCGATGAGGTAATCGACATCTTCGCCGCCGCGGGCCTCAAGAACCCTGACATCTCCATCCTGTCGGATCAGTTCCTCGCCGACGTCCGCAGGATGGAGCACAAGAACCTCGCCGTCGAGCTATTGCGCAAGCTCCTCAACGACGAAGTGAAGGTCCGTGCGCGCACCAACCTCGTTCAGGCTCGGTCCTTTGCGGACCTGCTCGAAAAGTCCGTTCGCCGCTACCAGAACCGAGCCGTCGAAGCCGCGCAGGTGATCGAGGAGCTGATCGAGCTCGCTAACGAAATGCGCGAGGCCCAGAAGCGCGGCGAGACTCTCCACCTCACGAGCGACGAGCTGGCCTTCTATGACGCGCTCGAGGTCAACGACAGCGCGGTGAAGATCCTGGGCGACGACGCACTGAGGACAATCGCTCGCGAGCTTGTCGATACCGTGCGTAAGAACGTTACGATCGACTGGACCGTGAAGGAGTCGGTGCGCGCCAAGCTTCGCGTCATCGTGAAGCGCATCCTCCGCAAGTATGGCTATCCGCCGGACAAGCAGGAAGCGGCGACGAACACGGTGCTCCAGCAGGCGGAGCTGCTCTCGGAGCTATGGACCGACGCAGGAGCGTGATCAGGGTGGTTGAGAGCTCGCTCAAATATCCACGTCGAGCAGCAGCTGCGTCAGCACGTAATTCACAATCAGCAGCGTCACGCAGCTCTCCACCACCGCGCGCGTCGTTGCCACTCCGACGCCGCGCGCCCCACCGGCCGCATAGAACCCATGGCGGCACGAGATCGCCGAGACGATGAAGCCGAAGACGGCGGCCTTGACCACGCCCATGAACATGTCTTTGGGGGTCACCGTGTCACGGATGCTCTGGAGGAAGATGCCGAAGTCGCCGCCAAGCAGGAGGATGCTGACGAGGTAGGAGCCGAGCATTCCCACTGTCGTGTAGAGCACGCAGAGCAGGGGGACCATCAGCACCGAGGCGAGCAGGCGCGGGGAGAGCAGGTACTGGATCGGGCTCACGCCCATCGTGGCGATGGCGTCGATTTGCTCGGTCACGCGCATGTTGCCGAGCTCGGCGGCCATGGCGCTGCCGGCGCGGGCGGTGACCATGATCGCCGAGAACACCGGGGCGAGCTCGCGCGTGAGCGAGACGGCGACGATGCCGCCGACGCGGCCCTCGGCGCTGAAGGCGCGCAGCGCGTAGGTGGTCTGGAGCGTGACGACCATGCCGCTGAAGGTGCCGGTGAGGCCGACGATGAAGATCGACTGCACGCCGATGAAGTCCATCGCTGCGAGGACCTGGCTGACGCGGAAGGGGCGGCGGAACAGCCAGGTGATCGTGCGCGTGGTGAGTGTGAGGATGTTGCCGATGTTGTCGAGCCAGTAGAGCACCGGCTCGAGAGTCGAGCTGTTCCACCAGCGCGCTCCCGTCTTCTCACCCTCGCTCACGGCCTGCGTTCTACCACGCTTCGCTGCTGGAGCGCGGCGGCGAGGGCGAGCCCGCGCGGGCCCGTGCCGGAGACGCGCGCCTCGCGGCCGATTCCCTCCGGCAAGATGGCGAGCTCGAGGACCAGGGCGTCCCCGCCGAGCGCGTCGAGGTAGGGCTCGCCCCACTCGACCAGCAGCGCCGCGCCCTCGCCCCGACGCTCGCGCAGGCCGAGCTCGCTCAGCTCGCCGGGATCGACCAGCCGATAGAGATCGGCGTGAGCGACGGGGATCCGACCTTCGATCTCGTGGACCAGGGTGAACGTCGGGCTGGTGATCGACGTCGACGGCGGTACGCCGAGGGCCCGCGCCAGGGCGCGCGTGAAGAACGTTTTTCCGGCCCCGAGGTCGCCCTTCAAGATCACCAGATCGCCGGGCTCGAGCACCTCGGCGAGGCGCGCCGCGAGCCGGATGGTGCGGCGTCGTGTCGGCAGAGCAATCGAGGCGACGGTCACGCGCGTTCTCGGATCAAAAGCGGAGCGATCCGCCCAGCGTCGCGCCCAGGAGCACGATCGATCCGCTCGACGCGGGGATGACGCGTAGGTTGCCGAGCTGCGCTTCGAGCTGGAACGAGCTGGAGAGATCGACGGCGAGATCGAAGGCCGCGCCGAAGACGGGGTGCGCTTCGCTGGAGTCGCTGTAAACCACGCCGCTGGGGCCCGTCACGTCGGCGCCGGAGAGGCGGACGAAGGCGCCCACGAGCAGCTCGGGGCCGATCCACAGCCCGATGCCTTTGTAAAAGGTGGCGCCCCGCATGTAGCGCGCGCCGCCGCTGATCCAGAGCGCCTGAGGGCCGACGAGGTTGCCGCCGAACTCGACGAAGGGCTCGAACCCCGAGGTGCCGATCGCATAGCCGCCGCGGAGCGCTCCCGTGAACGAAGCGCCGCTGCCCGAGGCCCCGCTCGGGCGCGCCACCGGCGCCGAGAAGCCAAGCGTGGCGCCGAAGAAGCCATGGTTCGACCCGGAGTAGTGGCGCTCCATGACCATGGGCTCCGGGCCCGCGGGAGGCGTCGGCGAGAGCGGTGGCGGAGTCCACGCCGGTGGAGACGTGACCACCGGCTGCGGCTGCGGCTGCGGCTGCCGGGGTGGGATTGGGAGGCCCTTCTCCCAGGGCAGCTCGCCGACGCCGACGCCTTCGGGTCGGACCAGGACCCGCAGCATCTCCTGCACCTGCGCGTCGGCCTTGGGGTTCTCGACCTCGCGCGCGACCGACTCGATGCGGCCAAGCTGCATCAGCGAGGCGACGAGCTCGACGCGGCTCGTCGTTACGGCCGGCTCGATCGAGCCGACGAGGACCCAGTCCGCGTGCGCGGCGACGCCGACCTGGCGGTACTCTTCCGGCGTATCGGCGACGCCGTCAGCGACGCCGGAGGCCGCCGCGTTGGCCGGGATCACCGTGTGGCCGAGCGCCGTGAGGCCGCGGGCGAGCACGCCGTCGAGGGCCGTGCGCGCGTCGGGGTTAGCGCCGCCGTGCGAGGGGAGGAGCGCGATGCGATCGGCGAAGGCGGAGGGCGCCGCCAGCAGCACGGCCGTCGCGAGGGCGGAGGCGATCCATCGATCTCGCATGTCGATCGGCTGTACCGCGGGTAGCCGAGCGCGGCGAGCGTGACGCGATCGAAGCAAACTTCAGGCAGCAAACACGCTCAGCGAATGACGACCGATCGCGGCAGCACCCGCGCGCCGCCGAAGCCGCGGGCGGCCGTCGTCCAGAGATCGGCCTGCGCCGTAGCGAGGGCCTGCGCGGCGAGCGCGCGGCGTCCGGCGACCTCTTTCGGATCTTCGGTCCCCTTCTCGGGAAGGGCTTGCACGCCCGCCCATGCGAGCGCCGCGGCGTCGTGCCCGAGGCCGGCCCACCAGCTCGGCGGCGTGGCGTGATCCTTGAGCCAGGGCGCCGCTGCAGGCGAGAGATGGGCAGCATCCATCGGGTAGATCCCGGCCTGCGCCTGCAAGCTCCCGGTCGGCAAAACCGTGGAGCCCAGCTCGAGCGCGGCGCCGAATACGATCCGCGGCGACCCGGCCGCCGCGATCGCCTCGCGCGCGCAGGACGCGCCGAGCACGATCCCGCTGACCCCGAGCGGCTTCCACGGGCTCGTCGCTTCGCTGCAGCCGCGGATCGCGGTGACGCCGCTCGGGGGCGTCCCGTGGCGTCGCGGATCTTCGGCGACGATCGCCACCGTCGTCGCGCCCTGGGCCACGAGCGCCGCGGCGAGCGCGTCCTCCACCGCGGCGGGGTCGTCGCCGAGCAGGAACGTGAAGCGGCCGGGCGGCGGTGTTTCGCCCTTTCCTGCGGGCCGGAGCAGCAGCACCGGGATCTGGTTCTGCTCAGCGAAGCGCGCCGCGGCGTCGGCCTCTTCGCCGTCGACGCCGGCGATCAAGATCGCCGCGCCGTCCGCGCTCAGCGCCGCGAGGGCCTCGTCGATGCGATCGACCGCGCCGCGATCGTCGCGGCTCACCAGGCGCGCGGAGGTGCGGCGCCCGGTCGCTGGTGTCCCTTCGCCCCAGGCGCCGGGGAGGCCGAGCCCGTAAGCGATCCCCTCCGTCAGCTCCACGCCGCGTCGCCGCGTCTCGTTCGATCGCAGCGAGAGCAGGAGGCCCACGGTCCGCGCCTCGACGCGGGCCTTGGTCACGCCGGTCGCGAGCCGCGCGATGGCGTCGCCCTGATCGCCGAGCAGCGGGCCCGAGGTCTTGAGCAGGTGCTGCGCCAGCTCCACGTCGCGCTTCTCGCGGGCGAACGTCGCGAGCTGCTGGACCACGAGCTTGCGCATCTCGCGCTCTTCTTCGGCGAGCAGGGCGATCTCGATCCCCTGCGCCCGGTCGAGCAAATTGCGCAGCTCCGAGGCCGGCGCCCGCGCGAGGTTCTGCGCGATGCGGGCGTCGACCTCGTCGTGCTCTTCGGGGCTCGCCTCGCGCAGCCACACCGCCATCAGCTGCAGCGCCCGCTGCCACTGCTTCGCCGCGAGCGCGCTCTGGACGATCTCTTCGTTGAGCAGGTCGCGCGCCCAGCCGTCGATGAGCTTGCTCACGAGGGGCGAGAGCATGCGCAGCGCCGCCGCCGGCTCGCCGCGACGCCGCAGCGCCGCGCCCCGGATCGTGCGCGCCAGATCGTTCGTCGTCCCCGCGACCGCGCGCGTTTGCACCAGGGCGGCCAGCTCCTCGGCCTGCCCGAAGTAGCCTTCTTCCATCGTCACCCAGGCGAAGAGCGCGTCGGCCATTGGCCCCGGCGGCTCGTTGCCGAACTGGCGCTGGTAGGCGACGATCCGCGCCTTCATCGCCATGCGCTCGGTGCGTGACGAGCGAGCCCATGCTTCGACGATCGCCTGGAGCGTGGTCTGCGCCGGCGTCGTCAGGGCGAGCGAGGCGATGGGCTTCGACGCGCGCCCCGCGCCGCTGCATCCATTCACCGTCGCGAGCAGCACGGCCGCGAGCGCGACGCCGCGCCGGATTTGCATCGCTGCGGCTTGTCTTCCCTCTCGCGCGATCGGCCGCATTACCTTGACGTCCTTCGGGGCTTCCCATACATCGCCCCACTCCACCACGGGACCGCTGGCGCGGAGCCTCGTCGAGACGGGTTCCCCCGACAAGGGCGCCCATAGCTCCCGCGATGTCGCGCTCGAAGCCCCGTTCCCTCCCCCAAGGGGACCGCGAACGTGCCCGAACACTCTTCCCCGAAGCTCTTCGACAAGAATCGCCGAGCGTTCCTCCTCCGCAAGCTGCACTCGCTCAGCGGCGTCGTTCCTGTCGGCGGCTTCATGGTCTTCCACCTCTGGGAGAACTCGACCGCCCTCCAGGGCCAGGAGCGCTTCGACGAGACGATCACCGGCATCAACAAGATGCCGTACCTGGCCGTGCTCGAGTGGGGCCTCATCCTGCTGCCGCTCCTGTTTCATGCGGGCTACGGCGTCAAGCTCGCCCTCGCGAGCAAGCCGAACGTGGGGCGCTACGCCTACAACCGCAACTGGATGTACACCCTCCAGCGGGTGACGGGGCTCTTGGCCTTCGCGTACATCTGCTTCCACCTCTACGAATACTGGTGGCAGAAGTTCAGCGGCAAGCTCGCGCCGGAGCAGTTCTACTCGGCCCTTTGCCAGAACATGTCGCACCCGATCGGCCCGGTCCCGGTGGTCGCGCTGGTCTACATCCTCGGCATCGCGGCGTGCGTGTTTCACTTCGCCAACGGGCTCTGGGGCTTCTGCTTCTCGTGGGGCATCACCGTCTCGCGGCGCTCGCAGCGGATGGCAGCGACGGTGTTCGGCCTCTTCGGCCTGGCCCTCTTCGCCCTCGGCGCCAACACGGTGATCTACTTCTCCACCGGCGCCTCGCTCCTCGGATCGCCGCCGAACAACGCGCGCACCTGCGCGTCCATCACCCGCGTCTCGGCGCAGCGGTAACCAGGCGCTCGATCCGCGCCGGCCCACGCCCCTCATCCATTTTCTCAAGCGGAGCAGTCGAACCAAATGGCGGCCAAAAGCACGATCCGGAGCGAGGGGGGCAAGGTCCGCAGGGTCATCGTCGTCGGCGGCGGCCTCGCCGGCCTGATGACGGTGATCAAGCTCTGCGAGGCCAAGGTCCCCGTGGACTTGATCTCGCTCGTCCCCGTGAAGCGTTCGCACTCGGTCTGCGCGCAGGGCGGCATCAACGCTTCGGTCAACACCAAGGGCGAGGGCGACAGCCCCCAGGTCCACCTCGAAGAGACGGCCTACGGCGGGGATTTCCTCGGCAACCAGCCGCCGATCAAGGGCATGGCCGACGCGGCGCCGGGCATCGTCTACATGCTCGATCGCATGGGCGTGCCCTTCAACCGCACCCCGGAAGGCCTGCTCGATTTCCGTCGCTTCGGCGGCACGCTCTTCCACCGCACGGCGTTCGCCGGCGCGACCACGGGCCAGCAGCTCCTCTACGCCCTCGACGAGCAGGTGCGCCGCTGGGAGACGACCGACGTCACCGACGAGCACGGCGTCTCGCTCCCCGGCGAGAAGATGGTCCGCAAGTTCGAGTTCTGGGATTTCCTCCAGGCGATCATCGACGACAAGGGCAACTGCGTCGGCTGCGTCGCGCAGGATCTCAAGTCGATGAAGATCAAGCACTTCGCGGGGGACGCCGTCGTCGTCGCCACGGGCGGCTGCGGGATCATCTTCGGGCGCTCGACGTTGAGCGTGATCTGCACCGGCACCGCGGCCGCGGCCGTGTACCAGCAGGGCGCGAGCTACGCGAACGGTGAGTTCATCCAGGTCCATCCGACCGCGATCCCCGGCGCCGACAAGCTCCGCTTGATCTCGGAGAGCGCCCGCGGCGAAGGCGGCCGCGTCTGGGTCCCGAAGGACAAGGCCGAGAAGCGCGAAGGCAAGGATGTCCCCGAGAAAGAGCGCGACTACGTCCTCGAGCGGATGTACCCGGGCTACGGCAACCTCGTCCCCCGCGACATCGCCTCGCGCGCGATCTTCCAGACCTGCTTCCACGAGGGGCGCGGCGTCTTCAACCCCACCACCGGGAAGAACGAGGACGAGGTCTACCTCGACCTCACGCACAAGGACGAGAAGTTCCTCCGCGGCAAGCTCGCTGGCATCCTTGAGATTTACGAGAAGTTCGCCGGGGTCGATCCGTACAAGAACCCGATGAAGGTCTTTCCGGCCGTCCACTACTCGATGGGCGGCCTCTGGGTCGACTACGAGCGTGACGCCAAGGGCTCGCTCAAGACCGGCTCGCCGCGCAACCACTCGACCAACATCCCCGGCCTCTACGCGGTGGGCGAGGTCGAGTATCAATACCACGGTGCCAATCGCCTCGGCGCCAACTCCCTCCTCTCCTGCATCTGGGGTGGCATGGCCTGCGGGCCTGCGGTGGCGACGTACACCAAGAACCTCGCCAAGAGCGCCTTCGACCTGCCCTCGTCGACGTTCGAGAAGGCCGAGAAGCGAGCCCAGGCCGACTACGATCGGATCCTGAAGCAGAACCAGGACAAGAAGGACGCGGAGAACGCCTATCGCCTCCATCAAGAGCTTGGCGACACGATGCTCCGTGACGTGACGATCGAGCGCCACAATGACCAGCTCGAGAAGGTGCTTGGCAAGCTCGACGAGCTCGACGAGCGCGTGAAGAACGTCAAATCGACCGACGACTCGCCCCGCGTCAACCAGGGCGCCCAGTTCGTCCGCCACCTCGAGAACATGCTGGTGCTCGCCCGGGTGATCGCCCAGGGTGCGAAGAACCGCGACGAGTCCCGCGGCGCCCACTACAAGCCGGATTTCCCCAAGCGCAACGACGCCGAGTTCCTCCGCACCACGCTCGCGCTGCACGAGAAGAAGGGCGCGGTGAAGTACGTCCGCGAGCTCGACTACACGATCAACGGCACCGCCGTCCACGTCACCGACGCCGTCGACACGAGCCTCGTGGCGCCGCGCGCTCGCACTTACGAGCAGGCCGGCGCGGCCAGCGCGGCGGCGGTCGGCAAGATCGAGAACAAGCAGCAGCAATCGCCCGAAAAGAGCGCATGACCATGGCTGAAGGAACCAAAGCTACCGAGGGCACTGGCAAGCTCGTTCACCTGCGGATCAAGCGGCAGGACGGGCAAGACAAGCCGGACACCGTCCGCTGGGAGGAGTTCAAGGTCCCGTACCTCCCCCAGATGAACGTCAACAGCGCCCTCCAGCAGATCCAGAAGTACCCTGTCACCACCGCGGGCAAGACGGTGGCTCCAGTGGTGTGGGAGGCGGCCTGTCTCGAAGAGGTGTGCGGCTCCTGCACGATGCTGATCAACGGCACGGTGCGCCAGGCGTGCTCGGCGCTGGTGGACAAGATCGCCCCCAAGGGCGAGATGATCACCATCGAGCCGATGAGCAAGTTCCCCTGCGAGCGCGACCTCATCGTCGATCGCAGCCGGATGTTCGAGTCGCTGAAGCAGGTCAAAGCCTGGATCGAGCTCGACGGCACCCACGAGCTCGGCCCGGGACCGCGGGAATCGCAAGAATCGCAGGAGGAGCGCTATCCGCTCTCGCGCTGCATGACCTGCGGTTGCTGCGTGGAGGCCTGTCCGCAGTACAGCGACGCTTCGCCCTTCATCGGGCCGGCGGCGTTGAACCAGGTGCGGCTCTTCAACCTCCATCCCTCGGGGGCGATGCAGAAGAACGCTCGCCTCGAGTCGGTGATGGGCGAAGGCGGCGTGGCCGACTGCGGCAAGGCGCAGAACTGCGTCGAGGTGTGCCCGAAGGAGATCCCTTTGGTGGACTCCATCGCGGTCGTGGCCCGCGACACGACGAAGCGAATGCTCTTTGGCTGGCTGCTGAAGTAGCCACTCAGCAGCCATAACGCGGGGGGCCCGAAGAAGAGCACCCAGGAGACCTCCCGAGCGGCTCCGGAGGAGGTCCGGCGGAGCCCGTTGTCTGAGCGCGCTCCTGCGCGCGAGTTCGGGCGCAGCCGGACCGACGAAGGAGTCGCTCGGGAGGTCAACGCGGTTGACGCGTATTCCTACTTGGTGGGCACCTTCGCCGTCACGTGGATGAACGAGTCCGAAAGACTCGTCAGCTCGAAGTAGGCGATGCCGGCGACGTCGTCGATGCGCTTCGGGGCGATGACCTTCCAGGTGATCTTCTCGTTGCCCTTGTCGTCGACGCTGATCGTGCCAATGGCGAGGTTCGCGTCCTTCTTGTTGCCGGCGGGCATCTGCAGCTCGAAGGGGGGGCCCTCGGAAGCCGCCGGATCCGGCGTGCCCTTGGGTTCGAATGTCGAGAGGTGAATGATCTTCCCGATCAGCGCGCCGTTGGCCTTGCCCTTCGGATCGATCTTGACGGTGATGATCGTCCCGCGCGTGCTGAGCGCGAACTCGGGGATCCTCAGCGTGATCTTCTCCTTGTCGCCGAGCTCGAGCTTCGCGCCTGGGCTCGATCCGAAGCTGCCGCTGAGCTCCTTGCTGTCCTCCATCAGCACGGTGGGGCGGCCGCTGCTCTGCTTGACGGGGGCCGGCATGTCGACCGCGGCGGACCCGGAAGGCTTGGCCGAAGGCGTGGGCGGCGTCGCTTCGAGCGTGGCGCTCACCGTCGGCGCCGGCGCCGCGACGGGCGCCTCGGTCGGCGTGGGCGGCGCGACCGGCGCCGGCTCGCCGCTGCAGGCCGCGAGGAGAACGAGAGCGCAGAAGCCAACAGGGGCGCGGGTCGCGAGCGTTTTCATGGTGGTTCGCCTACGGCTTTGTGGAGCGAGGATCAAGCAACGCGGAGCCTTCCGCGCGCCACCTCGACGATCTGGACGGCCGACCTCGCTGAAACGGCTCTGTTCCCGGCCCCCGTCTCAATGAAACTGATCCGCCCCTTTCGCGGATGACGCGGCCCGGGCTGCACCGTATAACCGGCGGCCATGCGTACCTCCCCTCTCTGGATGGGCATCGCCCTCGTCCTCGCGGGCCCGCTCGCCTGCGAGCCCCCGGCTCCGCCCGTGGTGCCTGCCGTCGAAGCGCCGCACCCGGCCGCGCCGGTGGTCGCTGTCGCGGCGCCCGCTGCCTACGATCTCGCGCCCGTCGCCGAGCCGATCGACGTCATCGGCCTGCTCCGCTGGAAGAGCCCGACCGTCGACCTCAACAACCTCGGCTCGTGCTCCAACGTGCCCTCGGCGCTCATCGAGCAGCTGCCGCGCATCGGCCTCGGGAAGGCCTTCGAGAAGGCCTTCCGTGACCAGGTCGACGGCTCCGCGCTCGCCAGCCTCGTCGCCATGGATGCGGCGGTGGACGCGGTCGTGACCCTCGACGCCACGCGCACGCCCAAGCCGGTCTTCGCGGTCGCCATCGGCCTCACGTCGCTCGACGGCGCCAAGCAAGCGGCCGGGTCCAAGGGCTCGCTCACCGAGATCGTCCCCGGGGTCTGGCGCATCGGCGACAAGGATCGCCGCGGCCTCAACTGCGCGATCGCCGTCTCCGCGGGGGCCACGCCGGCGCGCCTCGTCTGCGCCGAAAAAGAGAAGGACGTGGTGGCGCTCGCGCCCTTCCTGACGCGCACGCTGCCCACCCTCGCGCCCGCCCCCGCCGACTTCCACCTCGAGCTACGCGTCGCCCCGATCGACGCGCGCTTCGGCGATCAACTCCGCCAGCAGCTCCGCGCCTTGCCGGTCCTCGCGCAGACGCAGGCCACGCTCGGCGAGCCTGATTTCGACAACGCGATCATGGCCTCGGCCACCGCCCTCTCGGACGAGATCGGCTCGATCGTGGGCGACCTCGACAAGCTCCAGATCGACGCGACGATGGACAAGGGCACCTGCCTCACCTCCGCCACCGCGCTGCAGATGCGCGGCAAGTCGTCGTGGATGGTGAACACGATGATCGACCGCGCCGATCGCGTCGGCCCGCCCCCGGCGATCTTCTGGCGCGCGCCGCGCGACGCGAGCTCGGTCTTCTACGGCCGCGGCTCCGACCCATCGCGCTACACCGAGATCCTCCGCACTCTGCGCACGATGCTCGTCGGCGGCCTGAAGAAGCTCGCGATCGGGAGCGACGATGATCGCAAGGCGCTGGCTGAGCTGATCACGCTCCCGCTCGGCAAGGACGTCAACACGGTGTCGGCGAGCGGCCACTCCGGTCCGATCGCGCCCAAGGCCGGCGCCAAGCCCGCGCCCGTGGTCGACCATGGGCGCGGCCCCGCGGCCCGCCTCTCCGGCGCGCTCGGCAACCTCGGCTGGTACGTAGTGGGCTTCGACGACGGCGCCGACGTCCTCACCAAGCAGCTCAAGGATTTCGTCGCCGTCTACAACCGCAAGGGCCTGCGCGCTCCGCTCAAGAAGGCCCTCGGGAAGGACGAAGCGTACATGCCGACGGTCAAGGTCGTCGCCGCGCCGGCCTCGCTCGGCAAGGGCGCGCTCGACGTCGAGGTCAAGTTCGACATCCCCGACGACGACGCCTTCACCGACGACGGCGCCGCGGCCCTGGGGCGCGCCCCGGGCGGCAAGGCCAAGCCGGTCAAGCTGGCGAAGAACGCCAAGACGACGCTGACGTTCCACCTCCTGCTGGTGGTCGACGGCAAAGGCGCGTGGGTCGGCTTTGGCGGCAACCGCGACGACGTCGTCAAGCACCTGCTCATGAGCAAGAGCGGCGCGCCCGACGCCGACACGATCGCCGCGCGCCCCGGCCTGGAGTCGCTCAAGGGCGGGAAGAACCTCTCCGCCGGCTTCCTCACGCTCAACACCTTCATCAAGGCCGTGGAGAACGGACTCAGCGGTGAGATGGCGAGCAAGCCGACCGAGCTCGCGATGATGAAGCGGGTGATAAGCCAGATCCCCAACAAGGGCGACACCCCGATCTTCCTTACCACCACCGTCGCCGCCGGGGCCGCCCCGCGCGTCGAGATGAAGCTCGAAATGACGAAGGGCTCCTTCGAAGACCTCGGCTCCATGGTCCGGCAGGGCATGGACGCCTTGCTGCCCGGGAAGCCCTGAGCCCTCGCCGGTCCGCCCTCTCTTCGCGACCCTCTTGCTAGAAAACCGAGCGCCGGACCCCGCCGGCGACTAGACCCGAGTCCCCCCGAGAACGATCCGACACGCTCCTCCGCCCGCCGACCAAGAGCAACCGCTGCCCATCGGCGCGGTACGCGGTTTGCGGACGAAGCGACCCAGGAAACGAGGCAAGTATCTCAATGAGCGACGCGATGGGACCCGACAAGCGCAAGGGGCTGGGCATGCCGCCTCCCGTACCCAAGAAGGCCGCGCCTGCCATTCCGGAAGAGCCGGACGTGCCGCCGCTCACGCCCGAGCAGATCGAGGCCATGCGGCTGGAGCTCGAGGAGCGCCGCACCAGCCTGCTCGTCAACATCGAAAAGGCGCGCGAGCAAGAGCGCGATCAGGGCCGAGAGGTCGGCGACGAGATGGACGAGGCCAGCCTCGAGGGCACGACGTCGATGACGTCGAAGCTGCTCGAGCGCGACGCGCGGCTGCTCGCGGAGATCAACCGCGCGCTGACCAAGCTGCGCGACGGCACCTACGGGATCTGCGAAGGAACGGGGGAGCCGATCGGCTTCGCGCGCCTTCGCCTGCGCCCGTGGGCGCGCTACAGCATCGCCTACCAGGAAGAGCTAGAGCGCGAAGAGCGCACCCGCGGCATGTAGGCTCACTCGCCCTTCCATTCCCTCGGATCAGGGGGAATGGGAGGGGAGTCGTCCATGGAAGGTCGGGAGAGGCAATCGCCCGACCTCCTGCTCAGTGCCCGTCTTTTAGCTTCACCCCGCCCACCAGATTGATTCGCCGCTCCAGCGGCGCCGCCGGCGTCGTCGGCTCTCGCCTCATCCACGCCACGAGCGGAAGGCGCCAGTCGATCCCGGTCTCCCGCGGCGTCGGATCCTGCTTCTTGAACAGGAAGCTCGACCCGCCATGGTAGAGGAAATCGATGGTCGCGACAGAGTAGGTCGCCTCCGGATCGAGCAGCGTACCGTCCTGGAGTCGGTAGTTCGGGCCCACCTTCTCCAGCCCGGCATACGCAGCCTCCTCCGTCTCGACATTGACGATCACGTCACGCCCTTTGAGCTGGCAGATCACCAGCTTGTTGTCGAACGGGAGAATGGACCACAGCGCTGCTTTGGTGATCACGCCCTTCGGTAAACCCTGACGGATACCGCCGGTGTTGATGATCGCCACGTCGGTCTTGAGCTCGGCCCGGTAGGCGCCGGCGATCCACCGGACGATCGCGGTCGAGTCCTTGCGGAAGCCGCCCTCCGCGAAGCCGATCACCTCGCCCAGCGCGCTGTCGAGCTTGGTTTGCCACCCGGCCGCGGCGCGGGCCAGCGGCGCGTCGACAGGCGCGCTCGCGTCCCCCTCGAGGTGGGTCACCGCGATGATCTCGGGCGTGACGGCCCGCGCCCGCTGCCGAGCCGGCTTGTCGAGATCGATCGTCAGCGGCACGCGCACGTAGTTCTCGAAGCGCCAGCCCGGCGCGATCACCGGCGTCGTGCCGGAGCGCTCCTTCATCACCTTGTGGCAATGGCCTGCTCCGACGAAGGAGAGGTTCCAGTCCGGGTGACGGTCGAGGATCGGTAACAGCTTGTCCGGGCACTCGTGCGCGATCAACACCACAGCGTCCGCGCCCGCCGCCCACGCGGCGGGGACGGCGCGGACGAGCGCGGCCTCCTCCGGAT
>Ga0105048_10000347_pt1 | contig 68736 bp, 60 predicted proteins | sample MAT05_FD_78382 | JGI IMG/M metagenome (GOLD analysis project Ga0105048, IMG submission 78382) | Freshwater microbial communities from Lake Fryxell liftoff mats and glacier meltwater in Antarctica - MAT-05 | ecosystem: Environmental > Aquatic > Freshwater > Ice > Liftoff microbial mat | place... | reverse complement strand
GAGGGTAGAATTAAGGTAGTATCTGTCTGAGCAGACAGCGGTACTTCTCTTATAACAAATAAAACGACGGTAATAATTTTGAACAAATTTATTCCGATTGATTCAGAGATTTTTCTCATGAATTAGTAAACTCCAATTTATTCGTTTTTATTTTGTTGGAATACATTATACCAATTCGGTGTAATATCACTACTCGTCAATCTCCACACTTACACTTTCAACTTGACCTCCTGTTGGAGCGTTGATTTTGGTGATACGAACCCATGCTTTTGTTACACCCGGAATTTGTTTTTTTATTGATTCATGAACTCGAAAAGCTACTGTTTCGATCAATTTAGAATTAACTGCCATTTCGCGATAAACTATTTCCTTCACCAAAACATAATCTGCTGTGAGAGACAAATCATCTGTCAATGCAGCGTTCTTATAGTCGAACCAAACACTAACGTCAACGCGATATTCTCCACCAATTATTGTTTCTTCGTCCAAACAACCATGATTGGCGTAGACTATTATGTTGTGCAGATTTATTTTCATGAAAATTAGCTAGACGGCAAAAGTCCGCCTTCTTAAACAATCTTTTAATAGTTTCAAATAAAATTTGTTACTGTTTTACAATCAGCAAAGTTTTTCGAACATCAGTAGTAATCAAAGACAGCGTATAAACTCCATCGCTCAATGCCGATGTATCAATGACATGTCGTTGTGCTTTAAGTTGTTTTGAGAGAACCACACGTCCATTTACATCAGTTATTCTCAACTCGCAATCTTCGTCGAGCATAATATTGACAACATCTGTGACAGGATTCGGATAGACGATTGGCTTGTTTTCTATCTGTGCTTCTTGAGTGTGAAGCGAAATGTCAATAGTGTTTAAAGCGGTATTGGTAATGATGGGTTCGTTGAAATCGAAATAGATAAATGCAGTGTTTGTGAGTTCGGTGCCATTGGCAAGATTATTTTTCGGGCTGATGCTATAAACAATTTGGCCATGACTCTCAGGCTCATTACTAAAACTATCGGGCAGCATGATGTTGTTGAATGTCCACGAAATGTTGTTGCCCGTTGCAGCCATTTGCGCGTTGTGCGAAGTATAGTGCAGTTGTATCGAATTCAGATCAAGGTCAACATCGATTATGTCTGTGATTAGCACAGTTACCGCAGGCGCTGTTCCTGTATTTTGAAAATTAATTGTGTAAGTGATTTTTGAAGTTTCAGGGGGAATATTTCCGGCAGCTCCGAGGCCTGGGGGATTGTTTAATTTGTTATTTGGATCGTAAGAGCCAATGACTATTTGGATCATTTCAGAGGTGTTGTTATCAATCGATATATCTGTCTCATTGCAAGATGGTGTTATTACTGAATTCGTAGAAACTAAATCCCCCAAAGTCATTGTTGTAGAATTTAAAAAAGATGAATTGAGAGTTAGAAACTGAAATGGCTGCATTGTCAGATCCCAGGTTATTGAATTTTCTGTTGGATTATTTATGCCTTGATTTGTTGCACCAATGAATGTTTGAAGTTCATCATACTGCATAGTAATTATGGCGTTGCAAGTGAGATTGCTGTAGTTGTGTATAGTAGTTTGATATGAAGTTTCAAAGCCAGGTACGACGGGTCCTGATGAGGTCTGAACTACCCCAAGATCTACCGCATCGATGACTTCGTAGACTCCAAAATCAATTGTTATTATCGTGTTGTCTTCTTCTAGGTAGTAACCATAATCTGAAGGGTAATAACTTGCAAGTGGATTTGTCGGATAGTTTGGCTCAAGATAGAAATATTGCCCTATGGGTATTTCGACACAATAATTTCCTTCGGCATCAGTAAAGATGACTGTAGAAGAATAGTTGTAATTGTGAATTATTATTTCTCCATAAGGAATTGGTAATTCACCATTATCAAAGATCCCATTCCCATTGCTATCATAGTAAAATGTTCCGCATATATTCCCTGTCGGGATATAAATCCCAAACTCTAAAGGACACATTTCTATTCCTGGATCAAGTGTTAACTGCAAACCATTTTCAACACATGGTGATAAACCATTCGCGAAGGTCACTTGGTATGATGGTTCGCTTAAGCCAAATGTTAAACAGTCTGCACCCGGATACAAGTAAACATCAAAACTTCCATTTACAACAGGAATGTATTCATTACCCCAAATCATCGTCAAGGTATCTGCTAACATTATTTCTTCAAAATCCAACTGACCATTTTGATTTTCATCATGATAAACAGTTCCACAGAAATGTGCAGGCTCGGGTACTACTACGGATTGAGAATAACTATCTGTACATCCTGTTAAAGAGCTAGAAACAGTGAGGGTAATATCATAATTACCAGGTGATAATACGGGGAAATAGTGATTTGAATTAGTTACACTAACGCCATTGACCAACCATTCGCTCTCGTCATAATTACCCGTTGAATAATTAAAGAAGAAATAGTTGTATTCAGAATTTTGCATTGTAAAGTATGAATTACAATCATTCGACAGCTCTGTAATTTGAATTGTTTCGCATGTTTCAACAGGACAATTAGGCAATATATCTAAAGAAAAACCAATTAGTTCAAGGCAATATTCATGTAAGCCGATATCGTTGTTGTAAAAATCAGCTTCGTATCCTTCATGCAAATATTCTATAAATACACTTGAATAGTTCAAAAATGCTTCCCATTCATCTTGATATTCTCCATTGTAAAATATTTCAGGCGCCATGGTAATGTGAGTGCCATCTACATTGAGATTTAAATTTATGACGCACTCAATGGTAGGGTCTATGAGGTTGATGTAATTGCACGTTACACAGCCACTTTGATCGGTAATACAACAAGTGAGAGTATTATTAATAGAGTTTAGATCCGAAAAATTGACAATGACGCTTGAAGTTTGTGAGTTTAAAGTTTGATTTTCCATCAGCCACTGATAAGCGTAAGGACCATTGCCTCCTTCTGCAGTCGTTGAGATTTCGAATATTTCATTTGTCAAATTCACTTCGACGTTTAATTCTACAGCTAGCGGTACAATTCCAAAACCTATGGTTTCGCAAGTTGTAACATAACTGCACCATGGAACAGCAAATCCAGCGCTGTCAGCATCCACCACTAAACAGACCTCTGTTGCGCACAACGAAGAATATTCATGAGTCGGATTCATCTCATTCGATGTTGTTCCATCACCAAAAGTCCAATGATTATTTACTATCTCTACATCATCGTACACTGATGTAGTGGTATTGGTAAAAACTACTGTATTGCCAACTACAGAATATGTGAATGAAGCTTCAACGCCACAATTGGGTTCAACCTGAGAAAGTGAAATGTTTACAAAAAGCAGCGACAACAGAATTGTGACGAAAGTTTTCATTTATAGGGATTTAATGACTAACCAAATACATTTTTAATGCAAATTACCCTAATCACCCTTTCTTTACCTCTTTCGCCCAACTATCCTTCAATGTAACTGTACGATTAAAAATAATTTTATCTGCTGTCGAATCTTTATCGGCACAGAAATATCCCAAGCGAATAAATTGAAATTTATCTCCTGCTTTTGTGCTTGTAAGATCGGCTTCTGCGTAAGCATTGCTTATTACTTGTAAACTATTTTCATTGAGGTATGATTTAAAATCTCCGACCTCTGCCGATGGATTTTCTACTTTAAAAAGTCGGTCATATAAATTGACTTGAACGGGCACAGCATGTTTAGCACATACAAAATGCATTGTTCCTTTTACATTTATGCCGCTTGTATCTTGTCCACTGCGACTTTCAGGTATGTAAGTACAATGCACTTCAGTGATCTTACCGGTTTCATCTTTTTTGAATGACTCACACCTTACAATGTAGGCATGCTTTAGTCGAACCATTAAGCCTGGTCCAAGTCTGAAGAATTTTTTTGGAGCATCTTCCATAAAGTCATCACGCTCGATCCAAAGTTCTTTGCTAAATGGTATTTCTCTGAATCCGCCACCATTCTCGGCTTCCGGATTATTTTCTCCATGTAGCATCTCTGCTTTTCCTTCCTCGTAATTATCGATGATGAGTTTTATTGGATCTAGAACGACCATTCGGCGCGTCGCAGTTTTATTCAAATCTTCGCGAATACAAAATTCTAGAAGTCCTACATCAATTACATTTTCACGGCGTGCTATTCCGGTTAGGTCGCAGAAATGGCGAATACTCTCAGGAGTGTAGCCTCTTCTGCGCAATCCACTCACTGTCGGCATGCGTGGATCATCCCAACCGTTTACATGTTTCTCATTTACTAGTTGAAGCAATTTGCGTTTGCTCATCACAGTGTAGTTGATATTACGACGCGCAAATTCATATTGTTGACTTGGAAAAATTCCGAGTTTTTCGATGAACCAATTGTAAAGTGGCTTGTGAACTTCAAACTCAAGTGTACAAATACTGTGAGTTATTTTTTCGATAGAATCGCTCTGTCCGTGGGCAAAATCGTACATCGGATAGATGCACCATTTCTCGCCGGTGCGGTGATGATGCGCGTGTTTTATTCTATACATCAACGGATCACGCAAATGCATGTTTGGTGATGTCATGTCGACTTTCGCACGCAATGTTTTTTCTCCATCTTCAAATTCTCCTGCACGCATACGCGTAAACAAATCAAGATTTTCTTCCACGCTTCTGCTGCGACAAGGTGATTCTTTTCCAGCTTCAGTTGGTGTTCCTTTGAGCGAAGCAATTTCGTCGGACGATAAATCTTCTACATATGCCAATCCTTTTTTGATGAGTGTTACAGCAAACTCATACATCTGCTCAAAGTAATCACTCGCATAATATTCGTTGGCCCATTCGAATCCGAGCCACTTGATATCGTTTTTAATGCTTTCCACATATTCTGTATCTTCAGTAAGAGGATTGGTATCATCGAAACGAAGATTGGTTTTTCCTTCAAATGTTTTAGCCAGTCCAAAATTTAGACAAATAGAAGTGGCATGTCCAATGTGCAAATAGCCATTTGGCTCAGGTGGAAAACGCGTCAGAACACGACCATCATTTTTGCCGTTTTTAATGTCTTCTGCAATTATATCTTCTAGAAAATTTGTGCCTTTTTCGATATTCATCTCAATGAATTTTTTCCTGTTATTTTTTAATATTCTCTAATGCTGATGAAATTCTTTTTATTACCTCATCTTTACCAAGCAAAGCTATCATACCAAATAAGTCCACACCGCCGCTTTGTCCGCTTAGTAATACTCTCAATAATTGAAGAACCTCCCCGGGCTTTAAGTTATTTTCCGATGCAGTTTTTTCAAAAATGAATTTTGTATTTTCTGCATCAAAAGGAATCAAAGTAGTATATGCAGAATTCAAATCATTAAAAAACTTGGCACATTCCGGTTTCCACCTTTTGTCAATAACAGGTTGATCATAATTGCTAGGTGCGACAAATAAATAGTTACCTTTCTCGAGCATCTCGTGCTCAAATTGTACTCGGGGCTGTAGCAGCTCCGTGGCTTTGTTTAAAAAATCTCCACTTAGACGATGGTCATTACTATCAAATGAAAATGTTGTGCGAACCGAATCTCTTATATTATCTGCAATGGTTTCTGAGGATTTATTTCTGAGGTATTGTTCGTTGAACCACGCTGCTTTTTCAGGATCAAATTTTGCTCCTGCTTTGTGAATGTGTTCGAAGCTGAACGCTTGGGCCAATTCTTCCAGGGAAAAGATCTCTTGTGCTGTTCCAGAGTTCCAACCAAGAAAAGCAAGCATATTTACAAATGCATCCGGATAATAGCCACGCTCTCTGTACCCCCTAGATTTTTCGCCTGTTGCGGAATCGGTCCAAGCAAGTGGGAACACCGGAAATCCAAGTCGATCACCATCTCGTTTACTCAGTTTGCCATTGCCATCAGGCTTTAATAGGAGTGGGAGGTGAGCATAAAAGGGCATTTCTTTCTCCCACCCCAAGTATTGATAGATAAGTATGTGCGCTGGCGCGCTGGGCAACCACTCTTCACCTCGTATAGCATGACTTATTTTCATCAAATAATCATCTACAATATGCGCCAAATGGTAAGTAGGCATGCCATCACTTTTCAATAATACTTTGTCGTCAACCACATCCGATTTGAATGTGACTTCTCCTCTGATTAGATCCGTAAAGGTTATTTCCTCTCCGGGAGTTACTTTGAGTCGAATTACATATTGCTCGCCTGTGGCAATTTTATTTTTCACTTCCTCAGCAGAAAGCGAAAGTGAGTTGCTAAGACTCATCCGTGTGGATGCGTCATAAGCGAAGTTTCCATTAGCTGCCTCAGCTTGTTTACGCATGCTGTCCATTGCCTCCGTCGTGTCGAAGGCATAATAAGCATAACCTCTTTCGACAAGTTGGTCAGCGTATTTGCGGTAAATTGGTTTGCGTTCGCTCTGTCTGTAAGGAGCATGAGGTCCATCACCAAAACCAACTCCTTCATTGGGTGTAATGCCGCACCATTTTAGACTTTCAATGATGTATTCTTCTGTTCCCGAAACGAATCTGTTTTGATCCGTATCCTCGATTCGCAAAAGAAAATCGCCTCCATTTTTTTTAGCGAAGAGGTAACAATACAAAGCTGTTCGTACACCGCCCATGTGTAAAGGACCTGTAGGACTTGGCGCAAATCTTACGCGAATTTTATCGGAACTCATAATCTTAAAGAAGGTTGCTTTTTTTGCTTTTTTCTAGCGATGCGAATGTAAGAACGTAAGTGTGTGAAAAGAGACTTTCACAAGCGTTCGTATAGTGTGACCGCGTAAGTGAACATATACATGCTTAATGAATTGATGAAAAACCAAATAACTTCGCAAAGAGCTATGGTAGAAAAGAACGATTTACTAAATAGTATTGTACCCGAAATTGTTACCAGTTTTTCAAATTGGATCTTTCAGGATTTAGAAAGTTCCGAATTGATCCAAAAGCATTTATTAAAGAGTCCAAAGATTTCTTTGATAGATTGCTCGGATAATACCCTCATCCTATTCAAATAGTTTAATGAGGTGGAGCAGATAGTATGCCTATGTAACTTATAAATGGTTCAAACCATTTTATGAGTGACGGTGGAAATTGCCGTTGTGATTGATGTTTGGTGCAATGCGGAAAACGGAGTTGGAATAGTGCAGAAATTCTAACAGTATTGGACTAGATCGAATGTGTAAACGGTGTAAGATTCAACATTGGTTAATGGCTCGTAGTATTTTAGAATAAGCAATAGGATTACTCAACCTTGGTTTTTTTGCCTTCGTATTTTATGGACAAGTACAGAAAATCGATTGCATAGTATTTCAAAAAAATCAATGCGACAGAACTGAATTCTGTTGCATTTTTTTGGCCTCGCCAAAAGAAGGTTCGCCTAGGCGTCATTTTCGGAAAAAGAAGTGCATTTTATATTTTCGAAACGAACTCATCTTCATTCACTTGAATTCTCTAATAGTAAAAAATCACGGCAGATGATGAGTCATTGCCTTGCCTTCAACTAATAGGTTTGTGCTTCGGAGCAAAGTGAAAATGCTTTATCAGCGTTCATCTAAAAAATCTTGACCATGCTATCAATTTTAAAAAACCTCAATCTTTAGGCTGTTTGCATTATCTGCACAATGCAGTCGTTTTCGCAATCCATCGATCCCGATTTTGGAATCAATGGTACATTTCAATCCAAAGACGCTCCACTAATGACTACTCGAAAAGTAGAGGTGTCCGTCGATGGTAAAATTTACGCTTTGTTCTCTGCGGATTTTTACGCATCAGAAGATTTGGCTGCAAAAAACGGATTGTATGGTGTTCTTTATCGTCTTTTCCCAAATGGTCAAATCGACAATGAATTTGGTACCAATGGAAGGGTAATAATTGAAACAACGGATTTGTAAAAACAACAGTTCGAGACTTGATTATTACAGAGAATAACAATTTAGTGATCTGCGGAATGGCAGCAAATGATATCCCTGAGCAAGAGACCCCGGTGATTTTTAGAATGCTCGAAAATGGTCAATCAAATGCAGTTTTCGGCACAAATGGTATCCGAACATTGTCATTGTTTCAAGGTGGTTTTATGGCAGCAGCAGAGCGCAGCATGGGTGAACTTCTTGTGGCAAACGACACTTACAATATCAATGGCGAGTTTGCAGAAGCGGAAATTCGAATTGTGAGGATGAGAGAAAATGGTGATATTGACCGTTCAGATGGAGCTTTGGGCGAATACATTTTAAACACAACAAACAAAGAATATATGCAAGGCATATTAGTAAATCAATATGACCAAGTGATCTTCTATGGACACTATTATTCTTGCGTGGCATCCGATTGGCATTTGAACAATTTTATGTTTTTCGAAGATTCTGATTAGAATGAATTCACTGAATCGGCCGTAAGTATTTCTCAAAATGCTTATGCTCCAATTCATGATATGGATGATGGACTTATTTCACCAGAAAATGAATTTATCGGAGTAAGCAACCACATATTTTTTAGATGGTTCCGCAGGACCTACATTTCACACATACGATTTTAATGTTTTTGATGGAATAACCCAAAGCATACTTACCGTTGATGGAAACATTCAGGTTTTGAGCACAATTGAGCGCGAAACGGCCGGCACATATCGTGCAGCGGGTTTTGCCGCTGATGGAACAGACCCTGTTGAACTGATTATTTCTAGAAGAAACTTTGACGGATTATTTAATGCACAGTTTAATGGAAAAGTTGCTTTTGCATTTTCTATTGATAAAGATGTGCAACGTGTTTGCACCAGTGCAATGCAATATGATGGAAGCATGCTTATCGGTTTGGAAGGCTTTGGTGTTGGAACAAATGAAGATTGGTTCGATTTTGAAGACGAAGCAGTGAATGAAAAAATTGGCTACATAGTTCGATTTGTTCCGACATGTATTACTGCTGTAGAAATACTTCCCTTTGACAATGTATGCGAAGGAGAAGAACTTACACTTGCTGTAAATGGTTCTTTCACATCATACATTTGGTCAAATGGAACAAATACATCTTCTAACGCGGTCACTCTATCCTGCACACATACGTTGAGTGTTTTGAGTGATGAAGGCTGCACAGGTTCTGCTTCAGTCGAAGTTGAATTTAATCCAATTCCGTCGACTCCATTTATCACCCAAAGTGGAAATGTCCTAACGGCTTCTGGTGGGGAAGATTTTAGTTGGACGTTTAACAACAATCCTATTTCAGACAACTTTACAAATAATTTACCGATAACTGAACTCGGTAATTACATTGTAGTTATAACGGACGAAAACGGTTGCACTTCTAATGCAGGAAACATTTTGATTAATGTTATTTCGACGAACGATGTTGAACAATTTTCCCCTCTGATATATCCGAATCCCGCCCACAACGTTGTCATTTTGAAATTGAGCTGTGTAGAAATGTATATGATTACAATAGCAGAGATTTCCGGTAAAAATGTTTACACCATTCAAAGAGCAGAATCATCCGTGCAAATTGATATCTCAACATTGGAATGCGGACTTTATCAAATTACAGCAATTTCGAGTACCAAAAACTTACAATATGGATTTATGAAATCAATTCATTAAAAAAGTATTGTACAACCCAAGAACTTTTATTGATCAATAAAAAAGTTGAGCCGAATTTTATTGATTCAACTTTTTTATGTAAAACTACCTCCCATCCGTATCTTACAAATTACCCAATCCACCCAAAATACCACCCTCTTCTTTTCTGCCGCCCATACCGCCATAACTCGCAATACGTGAAGCCAGTCTTGAGATAGGTAATGTTTGCAACCAAACTTTCCCCGGTCCTTGAAGTACAGCAAAAAAGACACCTTCTCCTCCAAAAATTGTGTTTTTGATTCCACCTACAAATTTGATGTCAAAATCTATGTCTTTGGTGTAGGCAACAACACAACCTGTATCTACTCGAAGGGTTTCTCCGGGTTTTAAAGTGCGTTCGATGATATGACCACCTGCATGGCAAAAAGCCATTCCATCGCCTTCTACTTTTTGCATGATAAATCCCTCACCTCCAAATAGACCTGTACCCAACTTTTTCTGAAATTGAATTCCAACAGAAACCCCTTTTGCTGCGCATAAAAATGCATCTTTCTGACAAACGATTTTGCCTCCCAATTCCTGAAGATCAAGGGGAATTATTTTGCCGGGATAAGGCGACGCGAAAGCAACTCTTGCTTTGCCTTGTGTTGTGTGCGTGAAGGCTGTCATAAACAAACTTTCTCCGGTAAGAAGTCGCTTACCAGCACCTACTAGTTTATTAAAAAAGCCTTTGTTCTCAGAAGATCCATCACCAAATATTGTCTCCATCGTGATGCCATCATCCATGTACATAAACGCACCAGCTTCGGCAATAACTGTTTCGTTTGGATCGAGTTCCACTTCAACACATTGCATTTCCTCTCCAAAAATTTTATAGTCGATTTCGTGATTGCTAGGCATGGTATGAATGAATTATAAATGATGTAGTATGAATTACGATTGTTCCTAAGAAAATATAAGAACATTCTTGTCGGCGCTAAAGTTATTTGTAGATTTTAATAAGTTGGGAATTTATTTTCTAAAAATTGAAAAACTTAACTACTACGGGCACTTACAAGCGGTTTTACCCGAAACTTTTACAAGTTCAACTTTCGGTTTGTCTTCTGTTCCGATAAGCACGGTATAAGAATTGTCACCATAGTTCACAATGTATTTTTTAGGGGAGGATTTAGTATCACTGGTTTTAAAGTTAACTTCTCCTGAATTGCGCATAGCTCTGACTGTATTTTGCTCCAAGCCGAGACAAGTTAGATAACATTCTGCTCCAACAGCAGTTGTAAATTCTGCTTCACGAACAATATTCATAATACGCTTTCCGGGTGTCCAACTGAGCCAATCATGATTTGGAAACATCATAAAAACCACTGCAACTCCGATTCCAAAACCGATTAAATATCTAAATAATCTCTGTCTAAAATTCATACGCAAATATCTATTCAAAAAGCAATCTCAAATCGTAATTTTTGGTCAATCAAGATTAATACCACATATACATTCAATAGAGTCCAATATCGGCTCTGCCTTAATGAACAATATGAATGTAGTGAAGCCATTACCAAAGCAATTGATTAAAAAATCCTTTGGACACTTTAATAAATGCTTTTGGTGTTATTGGACAAACAACAACTTTGGCTGAAAAATGTTTGTTAGCTTCCAATGGTCAAAAAACGCTAAGCTGCATTCATTTTGACAATCCAAAATTAAACGAATATGAACCTTTAGCAAAACTTTTACAATTGAAGGGAGGCGCCAACAGTACATTCGCGTATAAATAGCTTACACACGCGATATGCTTAGAACGCAACAACTCAAATTCGAATACCCTGAAGGCAACTCATTTGAGTTTCCCGATATCCAATGTGGCAATAACGAACATTTGCTCATATTGGGGGAAAGCGGTAAAGGTAAAACAACATTGCTTCATCTGTTGGCCGGAATGCTAAAGCCGACCTCAGGTGACGTCGTTATAAATGAAACCAAAACATCATTGCTCGCAGGTTCTGCAATGGACAAATTTCGTGGAAATCAGATAGGCATTATTTTTCAAACTGCTCACTTTGTTGATTCGTTGAGTGTTATAGACAATCTTATTCTGCCTCAGTTTTTGAGTGGAAAAATCATTGAACGAGAGAAAGCAAAATCAATTCTTAACAGACTAAATCTTAGCGATAAATTAAATGTAAAGCCCGGAAAGCTCAGTGTTGGTGAACAACAGCGCGTTGCCATTGCTAGAGCAGTAATCAATCATCCTACATTAATTCTAGCCGATGAACCAACAAGCGCTTTGGATGATTTGAACGCGAAGGAAGTTATTGATCTACTCGAAGAACAAGCGAAACTTACAGGGGCAAGTCTGATCATTGTAACACATGACAAACGGTTAAAAGATCGATTTTTTAAACAAGTTACATTATGAATCTGCTTAAATTAACCTGGAAAAATATTGTCCATAAGCCGATGAATACGATGCTGAGCATTGTATTACTCTCATTTGGTATTGGCATTATTTCATTGATGTTGTTGCTCAAAAAACAACTTGGCGAAAAGTTCGACCGCAATATCAAAGACATTGATTTTGTGTTAGCCGCAAAGGGAAGTCCTCTGCAATCCATACTTGCAAATGTGTATCATGTGGATGCTCCTACGGGCAATATCAAAGTTTCAGAAGCTAGACGTATCATAAAAAATCCAATGGTTGAAAAGGCCATTCCACTTGCATACGGCGATAATTTTCAGAAGTTCAGAATAGTTGGAACCAATGCTGATTATCCAAATCACTACGGCTGTGTAGTTTCAGACGGAAAAATGTTTGAGCAGCCGTTTGAAGCGACCCTTGGAAGTGAAGTTGCACGCGAGACACAATTGAAAGTAGGAGACACCTTTACAAGCACCCATGGATATGATAATGCAGCGGAAGATGATCCTGAAGCGCACCATCACGACAAGCCTTTTAAAATTGTTGGGATTCTCGAAAAAAGTGGAAGTGCAATAGACAATCTTATTCTCACTACAGTAGAGACAACCTGGATGGTTCATGAACATGGCGAACAACTTACCGAAGAACCCCACGTTCATGAAGAGGGCGATACAACTCATATTCATGATGAGGAAGAGCCAGATCGCGAAATGACGGCCTATCTCATTTTGAAAAGAAATAAAGGAGCATTTGGAATGCTCTCAAAACAAACTGAAAATACTACAATGCAGCTTGCCAATGTGGCAGTGGAAAATTCAAGACTAATGAATAATTTCGGAATTGGATTAAGTACCGTAACCGGAATAGCCATTGTTATTACGCTTTTATCGTTTATCAGTATTTTTATTTCACTTTTTAATTCACTCAAAGAGAGAAAATACGAGTTGGCGCTGATGCGAACAATGGGAGCAAGCCGAATAACACTGTTCAGACTATTACTTCAGGAAGGAGTTGTGCTCGTTTTATTGGGTTACGCAGCCGGAATAGTGTTGAGTCGCATTGGTTTGAACATTCTCGGAACAATGCTAGAAGATAGTTTTAAGTATGACATCAAAGAAATGGGAATCATTCCCGATGAGTTGATACTTTTGGCTGTAACTCTGACAGTTGGCGTTTTGGCTTCATTGTTGCCTGCGATTAAAGCTCTCAGAATGGATATTTCAAAAACGCTTTCAAATGCTTAAAAAAATAGTTTTTTTATTCACCGGAATTCTAATAACTGTAATTACTTATGGCTTTATGTGCTCGAATCCGGAGGATGAAAAGCCTATTAAAAGTCGAATGGCGATCGATTGGAATAGTCACCCACAGATGACAGTTATTCCTATTTATGTAGAAGGCCAAATTGTAGAAATGACCTGGCATACACTAACGGATGTTACTTTTAAAGAGATGTATGTTTCGGAGTTAGATATGTATTACTGGAAGCCAACATTCGGCCCCGGCGTTAAGGCTTTAGAAGGAAAAGAAGTATTTATCACTGGTTACGTAATTCCGGTCGATTATGATGAGAACTTTTATGTGATATCACGGTATCCATACGCCAATTGCTACTTCTGTGGTGGTGGTGGACCTGAGTCTGTTGTTGACCTTAGATTTCCTGGAAAAACAAGGCAGTACAAAACGGATGAGAGATTGACTTTTAAAGGAAAATTAAAACTCAATGCATCCGATGTTTATCAGATGAATTACATCCTCGAAGGTGCGGTTGAATACAAACCGTAACAATTAAGCTTGTGTTGAGGCACAACTAACTTTAATTGACTCTCGTGAACTTCTGGCAGAAAGACTAAACTGTTCGTTTATTAGGTGTAACAAACCTTGACGTCTTCGACGGACTCCTCAACTGGGCTTTCAATGTAAGTGACATTGAAAATAACTTAGTGAGAGGTTTTTTGCCTATTAGTGAAGAAGGGGTAAAATTACCGACGCTGAAATGTAAAAATGCTTACATTCATACTGTGAAAGTCGCCAAAAAAAAAACTAAAGGCCATTCCATCTAAAGTTGATTCGAATGAGATCATTCTGATAGCTCATTCTTCAAAAGGTTGACGCGATATTTATTTTGTCATTCTGCAGTCCATTAGCACTAGTGACAACAAAGAAATATCTGATTGATTTAGTAAAAGGGAATAAACTTTTAGAAGCCGTAAATAAGTAATAAAATTATAAGACCTTCGCCAGCGGAAAATGCAATTATGCTTATATTGTTGTTTAAGTATGGCATCGAAATAATTGGGACCACAGAACAATTCAAATTGTGGCTTAAAACAGAAAACTTCTCTTTCGGCAAAAAAAGTCCGCTACTTTCGTTGAAACTCAAAGTGGCATCAAGTTTATTGATAACAGACACTGGTATTGAATACTGAGACAATGCGGAAGTACGGAAGTGTTCAGGATTTCAAGTCAAAAACACTCTAAAGCGCTTTTGCCCATTGGAGCAGCACATTGTTGGAACAAAGACAATCACGTTGTAATTTATACGGGAGAAACAAGGGCTCATGCAACTCTTGAAAGTGTGGTTCATTTAACAGTCGCGCCGGGAACGACTTTTGGGGTTATGGTTATCTCAATAGTAAATGACGAAAATCTTTACAGACGAGTTAAAATAAAGAACTTGCCCACTGATTGAAGGAGCGATTCAAAGTACCCAACCCTGCAAGATATAGGAAGTGAATGGTTTACTAAAAACGTATTCCTAATACTTCAGGTGCCATCGTGAATCATTCCACAATAATTTAACAACGTAGTCAATGCAAAACACCTAGATTTCACCAAAATGGTCACTCTGGCTAGGAATGCGGATTATTTCTGAGATAGTCGATTGTTCTAAAACAAGATTTTACTTTTATACCAAACTGCGGCAAAAAAAGGAGCTTGAGTATTTATGGTGGCCTGCCGAATCCAAGACCTTCAGGAGAAGATCCCGATAGTTATTAAATCTTGTCTTCACCACCAACTACTAAAACAAACTCACCACGTGGTTCTGTTTTTGTAAAGTGTTCTAACATTTCTGCAAGACTCCCACGCAGAGTTTCCTCAAATTTTTTAGTTAGCTCTCTGCTCACGGAACATTTGCGATTGGGACCACAAAATTTGACTAGAAGATCGAGTGTTTTTACAATTCGATGTGGCGACTCATATAGAATAACTGTTCGGGTTTCCGCGGAAATTGCTTTCGCTCTAGTTTCTCTACCCTTTTTATGAGGAAGAAATCCTTCGAAAACAAATTTTTCACACGGTAATCCACTATTTACAAGAGCGGGTACAAAAGCTGTGGGACCTGGCAAACAGTAGACTTCAATATCTTCTTTTACGCATTCCCGCACGAGTAAAAATCCTGGATCACTTATTCCCGGAGTACCAGCATCTGTTACCAAACAAACAGTTTCGGAAGATTTTATTCTTTGGATAATTGGTGCGAGCATGTGATGCTCATTATTTTGATGATAGCTATACACCGATTTTTCTATTCCTAACAAAGACAACAATTTTCGTGATTCACGCGTATCTTCTGCGAGAACAAAATCACATTCCTTAAGCACTCTAATGGCGCGAAGAGTGATGTCTTCCAAATTACCGATTGGAGTTGGAACCAATATAAGAGTGGCCATAGAAAATCGCTCAATTAATGACTACAAGCAAACAGTGCTGACTGATAATCGGTTGTAATATTTGTAGACCAAATAGTATTACTGATGTCTACGGTTTACCAGATCAATAAAATCGTTAGCAACAGGAGAACCCTCGCTCCACGAGAATTTGCCTTTGAGCGAAACGATCATTCTAAAAGCATCATCGCGCGTAGAAGCATTAAGCTTATCAATAGCCATTTCGTATTCTTGATTGTTGCCTTTGAACAACTCTTTAGAAAATTGAAAACGTTGATTGAGTGAAATTGCCTTTTTGAGATCAGAGATTGATTGGTGTTCAGATTTTTCGGCAATTGTTGCAGCCACCGAGATATTCTTAGTAAGTCTGTCGTATAAACTCAATGGAGAGGTGGTTTGGGGTTTTGCAATCGATTGGAGAGACGCTGCATGTTCCACTTCAGAAACAGCCTCTACATGATCGATTACAAAAGGAATTTCCACCACAACCTCTTCGAGTACAATTTCAGAAAGTTCTTCTTTCACTGCAGAGGCTTTACTTATTTCTTCTTCAATAGCATCAATTAGGGAAACCTGACTGGGAATAGCTGTTTCAATTTTAGGTTCCGAAATTGAGAAGTTGATGACCGATTGGGAGGTTGGAACTTCTGTTTTAGTCTCTTCCTTCATTTCACTTTTCACCTCTTTATCATAGGCCTTAAAACGCAATACCACAAGCCTTTCGTAAAGTTCGCGGCTTTGCTCCGTGAGCATTTCAAGATTTTCTTTACTGATAGAACCAACTTCCAACTGATCGAGTGTATCATTCAGTTCAGATGCTATATCTTTCATTCTTTTGAACTTCAATGGTTCGTACATGGCCGTGATATTTAATGGATTATGATTTGTAAATGTAGTTAGGCTAACAATAAAAAATCATAGCTTGGAAGTAAGTTTTTCACGTTCCTTTTTTGGTAATCTCGACCTAACTAAATCGTAACTGTGATCAATGAGTTCAATGACCAAAACATTTGGTATAGAACCATCGATATCAACGGTATTCCAATGCTTCTTACTCATGTGATAACCCGGTATAATTCCAGGATAAGTCTCACGCAACTCAAGCGCTTTTTCGGGGTCGCATTTAAGGTTGATTGTTCGAAAGTCATCAACATCACAGAGTGCGAATATCTTGCCTCCAACTTTAAATGTTAATATCTGCTTATCAAAGGGAAATTCTTCAGTCACACCGAGTTTCTGAATACAATACAAACGAAAGGATTCAATATCCATCGAACGAAGATTTGATTATTTAGTCATACGCTGCGCAATCCACGTCATACCTATCTTTTTCTTTGCAAGCCCTAATTCCAATTACTATTTCATGAGTGCTTGCCCCAGCGAAACGAATTTTGTTCGCTGTGAGATCATAAGCATATCCGAGGGTTACGTATTTCAGCATCGACAATTTGAGCAACGCAGAAACTCCGTGACCTGTACGCGCAGCAAGTCCCATGCTTACTTTTTGTTTGTACTCGAGCACAAATTGTGCATCAAGTGATGGCTTGCTTCGGCCAACATAGTTTAGAAGAAAAGCGGGTTTAAAAACCATTTCATCACTCACTCTCGTTGCATACCCGTATGCAAAAGAAAAGTGCGGGTTCAATTGGGTGTCAAGTGTGCCTTTAATTGGGTTATTTGTAAGATTTCTAACCGAAATCCCGTAAAATCTATCTTCTCTGTAAAGCCAAAGTCCGGCACTTATAGCGGGAAAAACAAAAGAATTTATATTCCCAAAAATAGCACGGTCATCTTCCTGAAACTCCAATGTCATGGTCGTGTAATCTATACGATATTGACTAAATCCCACACCAACGCCTGCTGAGAGTTGGTACTTTTTTGCCAGTTTCATGTGATATGAGTACAACAATTGCGCAGAAGTATAAACAAATGGACCAGCCTTATCATTTTCGACAATACCACCAAGTCCCATAAAATTATTCTTTTTCTTTCTGAATTTACCGTGCAAATTGGCAAAACCTGTAGCTGGAGCATCGGGCATTCCTCGCCACTGTCTTCTGTATCCAAATTTTAACTCAAGGCATGGTGTGGCCCCTGTTACAGCAGGATTATACTGGAGATAATTGTATGTAAAATAGGTAAATTGTGGCAACTGCTGAGCAGCCGATTCAAGTGTCAGAAAAAGAAATATGGATACTATAAATATTCTAAATCTCATATAAATTAATGCACAATACTTACAATTCCGGTTATAGGAGGTATTGTTACTTCTAAAGAGTTCAATTCAATAACATAGTAATAAGCAGCACTTGGGAGCTTATTTCCTTTAAAAGTTCCATCCCAAGGCTGGGCATATCCAACAGATTTATAAATACTTTGTCCCCAACGATCGAACACTTGAACCAATGCATTTTCAAAACGTTCTATTCTTTTTATTACCCAAATATCATTTTTACCATCGCCATTAGGTGTAAAAGTGTTGTAGATAGTGATGGGGGGGCCAACAGTGAGTGTTACCAAATCAGTAACCGGACAGCCGGCAACTGTTCCACTAACTTGAAATGTTGTAGTGCCATCAGGCGTAGCTACAGGATTGGTTGAACTCGGATTATCTAAGAATTGAGGATTAGTCCAATTCACAGGTGTGCCGGAATCGGAACCCAAAACACTGAGATTGGAATTTTCGCCAAGCGTAACTATCACAGGACTAGCGCCAGCAACAAGATCGACGGCATCTCCCTCCAAATCAAGATCATAAGTACAAGGACCATAAAGAGCAGTGTGATTGCTTGCTACAATCATTATATAATCCGCATCTGCCGCGAGATTGTTAATCTGAAAAGTAAAAGCCTCTGAATCGGATGCACAAACTGGATCTAGATAGCTAGAGGAAAGGCATGGGTCAGCGCCAGGGAGAATTTGAGTTACCATTATTGTAAATTCATTTGGACCAAGAAAATCATTGCAATCGTCAGGTGTAAGTGTAATAGAAGCAGATAAATCACCAACATTATTTGTGTGAAAAGAATAGAAATCACTTTGATTGCCATTCACAACACAACCCGAATTGAATGGAAAATCTTCCAACACCGAAATTGCAAATTCAGCTTCTGCACAAAGTTGATTTGATAATGCAAACTGGCACCCACCTTGACCGGCAAGGCGAGACTCGCCAATCAAAAAGTAAACGAACAAGAGAAAAATGGAATATTTCATTAAATCTGGCGTTAAGCGCATATTGCGAATTTAGGTTTTCATCAGTCTGTAACAGAGTCAGCGGAACCTAACTTCAACTGTTTTATTCACAACGTTATCAGCCTGCAAGATGTTGCCCGAACTTACTCAAATTCGATGAGTATCGCATTTTTTTCAACCGCGTTACCTTGAACAGCACTTACTTTTTTTATAACACCTTCTGTGGGGCTTCTGATGACATTTTCCATCTTCATTGCCTCCAAGATTACTAAGGGAGTTTCCTTTTCAACTGATTGTCCTGGTGAAACTAACACCGAAAGAACCATTCCTGGCATCGGTGCTTTTACGTCCTTGTGTTTAACAACCGAGGTCAATTCCATACCCAAACTTTTCAGTAAATCATCGAATTGGTCCTTGAGAGTGACCGAATAGACTGTGTTATTTACTTTAACACGAGCAGTTTTGAGCTCAAAGTTCATCTCAAGCAACTCTACGCTCACCGATCGATTGTTATAAATAAAATGATAACGATTTTTCTCATCAGAAATGACATCCACCTCAAACTGAACAGCATCAAGTGATCCCTTAGCATCTTTGCCATTCCAATCAATTTCTAAAATTCTATGTTCGTTAATAACAGCATGATACATAAGGCAGAAAAATTTTTGAAAGGCGAAGCTAATACAAAGTGCTTTATACCATTGCTTAATTCAAATCAGACTTTGAGCCAATTTGAATTTTAGGAGGGAAAATTGTGTTGGAGTAGTTGAAACAGCCATCGCACTGAAAGCATCACTGACAATGCGCTGACCACATTCAAATAGTTCAATTGGGCAAAGCCGATATGGGACAATAGTGCAAGTGTGTGCGGTATTAAAACTCCGTAAAGTCGATTCAATACAAGATGATTAAAGACAAAGTAGCGTCTAAAAGGGCTTAATTTTGGCATTGTTCATTTCACCAAACGACAAAATACGAACTCTCAAACATTACGACTATTGGCAGGCATCTATATACATATTCCATTTTGCAAACAAGCTTGTCATTATTGCGATTTTCACTTTTCTACAAATTTGGCTAATAAAGAGAGTGTGATGGATGCCATTGGTGATGAATTAAAACTGCGCAAAGCATACCTTGAAGGCCAAGCCATAGAGTCTATTTATTTTGGTGGGGGAACACCCTCGCTTATGGATTATGACGGATTACGGAGATTAATGGATGGACTAATAGAAAGTTTTGATATAGTAAAAGGGGCAGAAATTACTATAGAGGCAAATCCTGATGACCTCACGCTGCGCAAAATAACAGAATTACAACAAGCCGGTTTTAATCGACTTAGTTTAGGAATTCAAAGTTTTAGAGATCAGGATCTTAAAATGATGAATAGAGCTCATACCTCTAAACAAGCTGATTATGCAGTAAAAGCTGCGCAGGACAAGGGTTATGAAAATATAACAATAGACTTAATATATTCAATTCCAGGTATGGATATGACTGGGTGGAAACAAAATTTGGATGTTGCCTTTGGACTAAACATACAGCATATCAGTGCCTACAGTTTGACATTTGAACCACGAACAGTTTTTGGTCATTATGAAAAGACAAAAAAACTAATCCCTGTAGATCAAGCGCTATCTGAGGAGCAGTTTCTGTATATGCTTGAAGAAATGAGATCGCATGGATTTGAGCATTATGAAGTTTCAAATTTCGGATTGCCCGGATATTATTCCAAGCACAATACATCTTATTGGAAAGGGGCTCACTATTTGGGTTTGGGGCCGTCTGCACATTCATTTAATGGAACAAGTAGGCAATGGAATATCTCGAACAATCCGCAATATCTTAGTGGAGTAAATACGGGCAAATTATTTTTTGAAAAAGAAGAACTTGATGAAAACGCTAGATTGAATGAATATATTATGACTGGATTAAGAACAATGTGGGGCATTGATTTAACTATTATTAAACAAAAGTTTTCGTTTGATTTTTTTGGTGAGTATGAAGATAAAATCCAGGCTTTAGAGTCGCAAGGTAAATTGATAAAAGAATCGAATATCATTCGGCTAAGTCCCGGAGGTCTGTTGTTTGCTGATGGAATTGCATCCGACTTTTTCGTTACCGATTAATCTCTAAAATAAAATTAATGAAAGCAACGATAGAACACCGTCAAAAAAAATATATCGTAGATCTGAGCAAACCATTAGATCTGTCTATTCCATTCTCACCTTTGGGACCGCGCGCTTGGTATGTAGATCCAATGCAAATTACTCCTGTTAAAAACCAACTATTCAACGGTAGTGTAGCCGACGGTGGCTCGGTCAATTTTAGAAATATAATCTTTAACCCACACGGCCATGGCACGCACACAGAGTGCGTAGGGCATATCTCCGAAGAAATTTTTTTTATTAGTCGCACACTAAATCAATACTTTTTTATTGCCGATGTAGTCAGCATAAAACCACTCGCTGTAACTGAAGATTGGGGTGTAAGAAAAAAGGGAGATTTAATTATCACATTATCACAATTACAAAAAATATTAGAAAAAAACATTCCGGAAGCTTTGATCATAAGAACACTTCCCAATCATTTAGAAAAGTTGCACCGCAATTATTCCAATACGAATTTTTGTTATTTTGAAGCAGAAGCACTCGCTTTTCTTGCTGACAAGGGAGTTGAACATTTGTTGGTAGACTTACCATCGATAGACAGAGAACAAGACGGTGGAATGCTTGAATCACATCATGCATTTTGGAATTATCCTATGAAAACAAGAGTGTCGAGCACTATCACAGAATTTATTTATGTCTCGGACACGATCACAGACGGGGAATACTTTCTTAATCTACAGGTTGCGAGATTTGACAATGATGCGGCACCTTCAAGGCCAATAATCTTTAAAATATTGTAAACAGAATTATTGAATAATGCCATGTTCTTTCATATCTGAAATTAATTTGGAATTAAACAATTCGACCCCGGCTTGATTGAGGTGATTCGAATCCGCAAAGTGCTCGGAGTTATTAAGATTATGATTAGAATTATAATCCAAGTAGAGAATTCCTTCCTCTTGCAAAACAGGCATAACTAATTCAAGAAATTCTTTGTGAAAAGTTTCATTTGTCAATGTTTTTGGCTGTGGATGACTTACGGCAATCGGATGCGCGTTCTGTGACTTAATGAGTCTAATTGTCTCTTTGAGATATTTTACAAAACTCATATTAAAAGAGGGAATCTTCCTAATCTCAGAAGAGGATATTACAGCAGTGTCATTTTTTGGGCAATAGCCATTGTATAGATAACCTGGTTCATCGGGAACTTCTATCCTACTTTGATCGCTAAATATTCTACACATTAAAGAATTAAACGTGCGAATATCTGGCTGTCTGCGGGCAAGTTCAGTGGCAGCAGTATAACTAGTTACATTCTGAATCAAGCGAGCATAACTACCAACTCCGTCGCCTTCGAAAGTCTGATCAAACAAATCAATGATCACAATATCATTCTTTTTAGGAATAAAAATATTCTCTAACAATACAAAGGACGCAAGTGTATTTTGAAATCCTGATCCTGCTGAGTACATGTCAATACCATTTCTCTGAAATATTCTTGGATCGTATCCTCGGTAAGCATGTGATGAGCCGATAACCAAAAGATCATTATCGGAAGAGCCTTTCCAGTCTTTGCAAATCCTATACTCCTGTCCTCCGGTGCGCTGATATTGTGAGTTGATCCAACATGCAGCGCGTTTGCCTGAAAGATAGGTTCTATTAATCACCAAAACTGCCATCAAATAAATGATCGCAGTTAAGACAACTCCTAGAATTCCTGTTGTAATAATTCTCTTCATTAGAATTGGAAATAAATAAATTCAATATCACCCCAAAAACCAATCAAAATAATCATTGCTGCTAAGAATGAGTAAACAAGAAGACGTATAAAGGTTGTGGTTTTTGAGTCGTAAATATTTCTCGTTAGACGATGTAGAAACGGATCTAAACTTAGAAACAATAATACCAACATGAACTTAAACGCGAGACCGAATGACCCCATCATCGCAAAATCAGTTGGCATCGAGAGATCGGAACCTCCGAGAGAAAAAATTCTAGAAAGAATTATTTGAGCATCCAACAATGTATCTGCCCTAAAGAATATCCATCCTACCACAACTAACTGAAATAGAAGCGTGGTTCTAACAGCGCGGACAATAAACCGCTTACTCAATAAATAATCTACAAACCACTTGAATTTTCTGAGAACATTTTCAATCACAAGATAAAGGCCGTGCAATGCCCCCCAAATTACATACGTCCAGTCTGCGCCATGCCAAAAACCACTTACAGCGAATACAAAAAACAAATTTCGATTTACCTTCCACTTCGAAACTCTGTTTCCACCAAGTGGAATATAAACATAATCTCTAAACCAAGTTGAAAGAGAAATGTGCCATCTATTCCAAAACTCTCTTATGCTATTGGCCATGTATGGTGTATTAAAATTCTCCATTAACCTAAATCCCATCACACGGGCTGCACCAATTGCCATGTCACTATATCCCGAAAAATCGCAATAAATCTGAATTGCAAATAAATAGGAGGCGAGCAAAAGCCAGTACCAACTAACATTCTCAGGTGAATCATAAACAATATCAACAAGAGAAGCAATATTATCGGCAATCACAACTTTTTTGAACAAACCCCAAATCATTAACTTAATTCCGGCAGACACATCCTCATATTTAAGCGAATGTTTCTCATAAAATTGATGTAGAATATTTTGAGGTCGCTCGATAGGACCAGCAACAAGTTGTGGATAGAACATCACATACAAAGCATATATTCCAAAATGATGTTCCGCTTTTTGGTTGCCTCTGTATACCTCGACTACATAGCTTAGGCTTTGAAAAGTATGGAACGACAATCCAATGGGAAGAATAAAAGCAAGAGCGCTGAGCGAATAATTCCAACCCGTCAGTTTCATCAAATCATTGTAATTGTCGATGAAAAAATTGTAGTACTTAAACACAAACAAAACAAGACAGGTGCTGACAATACTTATCCATAGGTAAATCTTTCGCTTTCGGCCTTCCGTTCGGGCAATCCAAATACCCGCGATGTAATCAATGAGAATCGTAATAAATAAAATAAGGATGTAATACGGAATAAAAAACATATAGAATACGCAACTCGCGATGAGCAAGTGCAACCACCGAAAGCGATGAGGTAACAGAAAATACAATGCTGTTACGACAGGAAAAAAAATTAGAAACTCGAGTGAGTTAAAAAGCATACCACTTATATTATTCCGTTGCGATACTACGGAAAAGTTATCAGATGAAATAAATTGATTTATCTTTTTTCGCAACAAACTGCCCAATTTTTCGATCTGCAATTCCTTGCAAACCAAAATCTTTGACAATTGCAATATACTCATTTAGACTTTTTGGAGCTATAGCCACAAGCAGACCGCCACTAGTTTGAGGATCGCAAATAGTGAGCAGGTGAGAAGATGGTAAACTATCAAAATCAGTATTAAATGCAGAGTAATTTTTCATAGTCATATCAGGATAGATAAACTTATCTGTGTAATACTTAATCCCGGGCAGCACAGGAACTGTCTCTGTATTGATTTCAACACTCAGATTGCTGCCTCTAGTCATTTCTAGAAGATGGCCGGCAAATCCAAAACCGGTTACATCAGTCATTGCATGCACCCCTTCCAACGTGCCAAATGCTTCACCTACGTTGTTGAGTCTTGACATTACTGCTATTGCATTATCAATGTCTTCTTTTAACGCAAGTTCTCTTTTAGCTGCCGATGATATGATGCCAGTGCCTAATGGTTTGGTGAGAAATAAAATATCTCCTTCTCTTGCTGTGTTGTTTCGTTTTATATTTTTTCTCTTAACTATTCCACTTACAGCAAGCCCAAAAAAAGGTTCTTTGCTCTCTATGCTATGTCCTCCGGCCAAAGTTATTCCTGCGATGCGACAAACCATTCGAGCTCCCTCCAATACGTTGGCGGCTAGCGATGCTGGCAATTGATCGATCGGCCAACCTAAAATGGCAATAGCTAATAGAGGTTTACCACCCATGGCATACACATCGCTCATTGCATTTGATGCTGCAATTTTTCCATACTCAAAAGCATCGTCAGTGATGGGCGAAAAAAAATCGACCGTACTGATAAGACAATCATCGTCCTTCCAAACCAATACAGCGGCATCATCAGAGTTCTCATATCCCACAAGCAATCCGGGCTGCGAAGGCAATAAGTCACCTCCGGCAAGAATTTCCTTAAGAACAGACGGTGCTATCTTACATCCACAGCCAGAGCCTTTGCTGTAATGTGTTAGTTTATATTGAGTGCTATCAGTCATTCACTAATCAGTAATTGTTCTTTTGTAGAAATGAGTAGTATTATTAATTCGGCTGCTTTGATATGTTCCGAATTAATATTCACAACCTTTTTGGGAGCCTGTTTTTGAAAGGCGAAAGAATAACTTTTATCATAATAATTAAGCATGATATCCACCCAAGTATTTTTATCATCCGCATGGAGTGCCTCTAGTGCAAATTTTGTAGCGTCGTTGCCAAGTCTTGGCCTTAAGAGCGCCGTCTGAGTCGCTAGCAGTTCATTAGGGAATATTCCATACTCAAGAAGTATTCTAGATTTTCTTTGTGAAAATGATCGTTCTATTAAAACAATTGGTGATGACAAGAGTCGCGAATAAACACCATCCGGAATTCTCAATTTTCCTATCATTCTGCTTTCGTGCTCGACCCAAATCACCGAAGCACTTGCCTTCCTAAAAAGCTCGAGAGCAATTAGGTTTTCGAAGTGTTCTTGAGTCGATTGTGGTTTTTGACCAAAGGCGCCAAATACTGAGCCTTTATGATTTGCAATGGCTTCAAGATCTAAGATAACCTCACCAGCAGAATTCAGTTGGTGTAAGATTTCGGTTTTTCCTGCGCCAGTGGCGCCGCTGATTACCAAAAACCGAGAGAAAGAAGTAAATACTTTTAATGCCAGTCTGCGATAACTTTTATATCCATTTTCTATAATGGTAACATCAAATCCTGCGGCAGAAAGTATCCAAGCCATGGTGTTACTTCTCAAGCCGCCTCTCCAGCAGTACAAATAGACCCTGCCATTGGGCGCTACAGCTCGGGCTTGTTTGATGTACAAATGAAAAAGATGTCCTATCAACTCAAAACCTAACTCTACTGCTGCCGTTTGACCATTTTTCTTAAACAGAATTCCGACCAAATGACGTTGCTCATCATTCAACAATGAAATATTAATAGCGCCTGGAATATGACCATACTCATACTCTGACGGACTTCTCACATCAATGAGAGGAGTTTCATTAGCCTCCGCTTCCATGAGAAAGGTTTCTATATTGACAAGGTTTTTCAATGTTACAAAGGTGAAGAAATGAAGATGAAGAGTTTGAAAAAAGCATAAACACTTTGAACTTTTCTGATCCTGATAATTTCCATTTTTTAAAAACGAAATCAAAAACTTCGAGAATTAATACTGTGTAAGTATCTGTAAAAGTCCAATACCGTTTCACTCTATTGGCGTGCGACTGCCACTATCAAGGCATTTGCCACTGCAAGCATATAAAATAGTTTGGACTATTGTGCAAGCAGCATTGGTTTAAAGTCTAAATTTTTTGTATTCTACGAGCTTTTTTTTAAAAGAAGGAGTTATTTTTCTCAATCACCGAAAAAACCATTGACTAATATATCCGCAACCTGCTCATTTTCAGACCGTCCAAAGAGAAGAAAAAAATGTATCGAAAAAAATAAATGTCATACTTGTAAAACACATTAACATGTCTACTTTTGCCGCGCCTTTCAAAAAGGTAATTAAATATGAAAATCAACACCAATAGCCCGCCTAAGTCAGCATTTAATTTGCTATTGGTCGTAATTATTGTGATTTTTGGAAATTTACTGTCGATAGGCGTTTCTGCATCAGACAATTCGCATGGAGAGAACAAAAAGCCTCTCAATGCCGGTGAGTTGATCATTGACCACATTAAAGACTCTCATTCTATTCACTTTGGCGGACACCTTACACTACCGCTACCTGTAATACTCTACACTGATAAGGGAATTGACATCTTCAGTGCAAGCAAATTATGGGACGCTCATCATGAGTCGATTCCATACACTAGTCCAAAAACGGGTATTACCTATTTTAATAATAACGAGAAAATTGAAATCATTGATCAATTGGCATTTCAGTCTGTTGCTGGTTTGCACACAGATACAATGCCTGCGGACCATACATCTACACTTGAGCCTCAAGCGGATGCAGCGCACTCTGCTATAGGTATCCCTGCAGGTTATCAGACAGTTCATACTTCATTAATAGATTTCTCTATTACAAAGAATGTTTTCGGAATGCTTTTTATGCTCGGTGCATTAGTACTCATTTTTGTCAAAATGGCTCGGACTGCTTCGAAAAACAAAGGCAAAGCACCTCGAGGAATGCAGAATGCGCTTGAGCCCTTTGTTCTGTTTATTAAGGATGAAGTGGCGATGCCTGCACTTGGTAAAAAGAAAACATCAAAATACCTTCCTTTCTTGTTGTCAGTATTCTTCTTTATATGGATATGTAATATGTTGGGATTGGTTCCATTTCTTGGAGGTTTTAATATAACCGGTACTCTAAGCATTACCGCAGTATTGGCCCTCATGGTAATGATTATTACCAATGTAAGCGCAAATGAGCATTATTGGTTGCATATCTTTTGGCCTCCAGGGGTTCCTTTTTTAATCAAGTTTATTTTGGTTCCAATAGAAGTGGCCAGTTTGATTATTAAACCAGCGGTATTAATGATTCGTCTCACTGCGAACATCAATGCTGGTCACATCATTATTTTGGCATTTTCGTCGCTCATTTTAATCTTTGGTGAGAAGAGCGAAATGGCAGGATACGGAGTAGGCATATTTGCCACACTTTTTATGGTTTTCATGTTTTTTATTGAATTGTTGGTTGCTTTCCTTCAGGCATATGTATTTACCTTGCTTACAGCATTGTATTTCGGGGATGCTACGCAGGATCACCATCATGAAGAGGGTCACCATTGATTGCTCTTCCAAGGAATTTTTAGTTAAGAACCTAAGCGGCAAAAAAGCCGCAGGAATATAAAAAAACAAATATTTAAATCAGTTTTACCATGGAATTATTGACAGTTTTTTTGCAAGTCGCAACCGAAACAGTAGCTAACAAAGGACTTGCTGCAATTGGTGCAGGTTTAGCTGCAATTGGCGCAGGAATTGGTGTTGGTAACATCGGTGCTCACGCGTTGGACTCAATGGCTCGTCAGCCGGAGAGTATGGGTGATCTTCGTGCTAACATGATCGTTGCTGCTGCACTTGTAGAAGGAGTTGCCCTTTTTGCTGTAATCATTTGTCTTATGGTTACTTTTTAATCGGAAAGCATTTTAAGAAGTTGCTGCCTTCATAATTGGTCGGTGAAACTTTAATTGTTTTCAATTATCAATAAGCAAACATAAATAGATGAGCGCATTATTAAGTGTAAGTTGGGGAACCGTATTTTGGGCTACACTGGCCTTTATAATCGTATATTTTCTTTTAAAGAAGTACGCTTGGGGACCTATTATTCAATCGTTAGACGACCGCACTCATAGCATTGAGAGTGCACTCAACGAAGCGGAGAAGGCGCGTCTTGAAATTTCAAAATTGCAAGCAGGCAACGAAGTTCTCTTAAGGCAGGCACGAGATGAACGCGATATCATTTTGCGCGATGCTCAAGCTATAAAAGAGAATATCTTAATGGAGGCACGTTCGAAAGCCCAAGAAGATTCCAACCGCATTATGGCTACAGCCAATGTGGAGATAGAGAACGCCAAAAAAGCGGCGATGACCGACTTAAAAAATTATGTGGCTACTTTATCAATTGACATCGCAGAGAAGTTACTGAAGGATCGCCTCAGCGATGCTGAAAAACAGTCTGCACTCAATAACTCACTGATTTCAGAAATCCGCAAGAATTAAATTAGCATGTCAGCAATCCGCATATCATCTCGCTACGCAAAATCGCTGCTAGAGCTCGCTATCGAAAAAGGTGAGTTGGAGCGCGTGTATGCCGATATGCAAATTGTGAATCAGGCTTTTCGCAGCAGCAGAGAGTTAGCACTTCTCTTGCAAAGCCCTGTGGTTAAGACTGACAAAAAGGTTCAAATCATAGGACTCATTTTTGCAGATAAGTTGAGTAATATCTCTTTGATGTTTATCAACCTACTCATCAATAAGGGGAGAGAAAGTTTGTTGGGCGAAGTCACACAGTCATTCATTACGCAATATAAAATCTACAAAAAGATTACAGTTGTGGAATTGACAAGTGCAGTTGCTATAGACTCCGGAACACGTTCCAAAATTATGGCTGCAGCAGAATCGATTTCAACGGGAACAATAGAGCTTGTAGAAAAAGTAGACCCGGAAATTATTGGTGGCTTTGTCTTAAAAGTTGATGACAGTCAAGTTGATACTACAATTGCAAGCAAGTTGAGAAGTCTCAAAAGAGAGTTTTCTAATAACCCATATATCCCAGAACTATCCTAACTGGAAAGTTTGTTTGTCCTAGGCAATTGGGTAAACAGCTAACGATAGAGCGTAATTGCCCAAAAGAATTATAAAACAAAAACACAAATTCACTATAGATTTTGTGTTTTAAATAAAGAATAAATCATGGCAGAAGTAAAACCTGCAGAAATTTCAGCCATCTTGCGCGAGCAATTGGCGGGATTTAAGTCAGAAGCCGAATTGCAAGAAGTGGGTACCGTGCTCCAAGTGGGCGACGGAATTGCCCGTATCTATGGCATGAATAACGTACAATACGGAGAGCTTGTTGAATTTGACAACGGCGTTCGCGGCATTGCACTTAATTTGGAAGAAGATAACGTTGGTGTAGTATTACTTGGTCCATCAGGCAATCTCAAAGAAGGTTCAAGCGTAAAACGTCTTGGTCGTATTGCATCTATCAACGTAGGTGAAGGAATGCTTGGACGAGTAGTAAATACATTAGGAGAGCCCATTGACGGGCGAGGGCCAATTACAGGAACAACTTACGAAATGCCACTTGAGCGAAAAGCTCCAGGGGTAATCTATCGTCAGCCTGTCAACGAACCACTTCAAACAGGTATCAAAGCAATTGACGCTATGATTCCAATTGGTCGCGGTCAGCGCGAGTTGATTATCGGTGACCGTCAAACCGGAAAAACCACCGTTGCGATTGACACCATCATCAATCAAAAGGAGTTCTTTGATTCAGGACAACCTGTATTCTGCATATATGTCGCCATTGGGCAAAAAGGTTCTACGATTGCTTCAATTGTGAAGATGTTGGAAGATAATGGAGCCATGGCATATACTGTTGTTGTTGCTGCAACAGCTTCGGACCCTGCACCGCTTCAATTTTATGCGCCCTTTGCAGGTTGCGCTATTGGAGAGTTCTTTAGAGATACAGGAAGAGCGGCATTGATTGTTTATGATGACTTGTCCAAGCAAGCTGTAGCTTATCGTGAAGTATCGCTTCTTCTTCGCAGACCTCCGGGACGTGAAGCTTATCCGGGTGACGTTTTCTACTTGCACAGCCGCCTTCTCGAAAGAGCTGCAAAGGTGAATGCTACGCAAAGTGTTGCCGAGAAAATGAATGATCTACCTGAATCGTTAAAAGCGATTGTAAAAGGTGGAGGATCATTAACTGCCCTGCCTATTATCGAAACTCAGGCCGGAGACGTATCAGCCTATATTCCTACCAATGTAATTTCGATTACGGATGGTCAGATATTCCTTGAGTCGAATCTCTTTAATGCGGGTGTTCGTCCGGCAATCAATGTTGGTATTTCGGTATCGCGAGTGGGGGGTAATGCGCAGATCAAATCGATGAAAAAAGTTGCAGGTACTCTGAAACTGGACCAAGCCCAATACAGAGAACTTGAGGCCTTTTCGAAATTTGGTTCTGATCTTGACGAAGCGACAAAATTTGTACTTGAGAAAGGAAAACGCAACGTGGAAATTTTGAAACAGAACGTAAATGCTCCGATGTCAGTAGAAAGACAAGTTGCTATACTTTATTGTGGTACCAAAGGCCTTTTGTCTAAAGTGCCTGTAGATCAAATTCGTAAGTTCCAAGATGAATACATTGCCTTCCTAGAAACAAAACATAAAGACATACTCAACGCGCTCAAGGCAGGTAAACTTGATGATTCAATTACCTCTGTTTTGGAAGCGGCAGCAAAAGAACTCAGCGCTAAATATAGTTGATAAAAGGCGACAGTAAATTTTGCAAAAACAGACGTTACGAAACAGTCAAAAAGATATAGGATAGAAAAGCACAATGGCTAACCTCAAAGAAATACGCGTCCGAATAACCTCAGTTAACAGTACTATGCAGATAACCTCTGCCATGAAAATGGTGAGCGCTGCTAAGTTGAAACGTGCTCAGGATGCTATTACCCGAATGAGACCTTATGCCGAAAAGCTTCAGGAAATCCTCAAGAACGTAAGTTCTAGTCTTGACAGTTCTGAGGGCATTTACTCGGAAAAACGTGAATTGAAAAATGTGCTAATAGTCGCTATCACTAGCAACCGCGGTCTCTGTGGCGGATTTAATAACAACGTGCTAAAAGAAATAAGAACAGTAATAAAATCTGAGTACAACAATGCGAATGTGAAAATACTTTCATTGGGAAAAAAAGCTTTTGATAACTACAGAAAAACAAACTACCACATTACCGAAGGTTTTGGTGACACACCCTACGCCATATTTGATAAATTAAATTTCGAAAATGCCTCGTCAATTGCTGACGAATTGATGAAACAATTTGCACAGGGTAAATACGATAAAATTGTATTGGTTTACAACAAATTCAAAAATGCCGGTGTTCAGATAATTGTCAATGAACAATTTCTTCCAGTACAATCAACTGGAGTTAGCAGTAGCACAACTAAAAGTGACTATATATACGAGCCCAAAAAAGAGCAAATACTTGATGAGTTGATTCCAAGATCATTAAAAACCCAACTCTTCAAATCACTTTTGGACAGCAATGCGGCCGAACACGGTGCACGCATGACCGCTATGCACAAAGCAACGGACAATGCCGGCGAACTTGTGAAGGCACTTAAACTCAATTATAACAAAGCAAGACAAGCTGCTATTACAGGCGAGATTCTTGAAATTGTTGCAGGTGCAGAATCTCTAAAAGGATAAATGAAACCCATGTAATTTAAGAGGCCATCTTTACAGAGGGTCTTTTTCTTTTTTGCGCCCTATGGCGGCTCAATATTTGCGGTGCTAGAAACGATCTAAAATCAGAATTCGATAGATCGGAGGCGGATTTCACGTTCAAGTTATACATTAGCAGCCATGGCCATTTTTCAACTCACACTGCGCACACGCATATATTTATCAATGCTAGCTATAATGGCCTTATCATTTATAGTTACTGGTGGCTTGGCTATCTATGACGATTTAGAACGTGCAAACAAAAGCAATCAACTTTACTTAGAAAGAAAAGAAGAAGATGTTCGCAACAGTTTGCAGTATTACCTTGATGAGCAAGGTGGACATATTCGCACAGATTCAATCGGTTACATTTTCGCTGATAAAATTTGTGAGTTATCGACCTTGCATCAAATGGTGATTACCTTTTTCGATCTCAAAGGCAATTACATTCTATCCTCGAATGCTGATATGGTAGACACTCTTGGCATTGGAGAAAAAGTAAAATACACCATTCTAAAACAATTGAGCACCGGAAATCAAAGAGCTCTCATTGATCAAGCGTCTCAGAAAGAAAACATGACTCTTACCTATTGGTACTTCAACGATATAAACCAGAAACCAATTGCTATTGTAAATGCTGCGTACAAAATTCCACCTGTTGATCGAACAGAGGTTACAAACTTTCTGAAAGAACTTGGAAAAAGCTATATCATTTTGTTTTTACTGGCATCTGCGGTGGCGTATTTACTATCGCGCTACATAACAAAAAGTCTTGAGGTAGTGAGCAAACGCATGCAGCTTGTACAACTAGGCCGACGAAACGACCCAATAGAATGGAAAGGAGATGACGAAATAGGTGTTCTTGTGAAGAGATACAATGTCATGTTAGAACAATTAGAGCAAAGTGCGGACAAACTCGCAAAAACGGAACGAGAAAGTGCATGGCGTGAAATGGCCAAACAAGTAGCGCACGAAATAAAAAATCCACTTACACCGATGAAACTGAGAGTTCAACACCTCCTAAAGTCGTGGACGGATGGATCACCCGACTTCGAGAAAAAACTGATAATATTCTCTCAGAGCATGACTGAACAGATCGACACACTCTCTGACATAGCAACCGAGTTTTCTAACTTCGCCAAAATGCCCACATCAGAATTGAGTGAATTAAATCTAATTTTAACCACAGAGTCTGTGTTAGAATTATTTAAAGAAAATGAAAAGGTTAATATTAAACTTCGGGCGAATGGAGTTATAAACCCGATGGTATTTGCAGACAAAAATCAAACAATACGTTGCCTCAATAATCTTATCAATAACGCCATTCAAGCAATACCACAGGCAGGCAATTGTTTAATCGATGTTACAATAAGGAACTTTAAAAACCACATAATTATAAGAGTAAATGATAATGGTGTAGGCATTCCCTCAGACAAACGTTCAAGCATCTTTGTGCCGAACTTTACAACCAAATCAACAGGATCAGGATTGGGATTGGCCATAGTAAAAAATATAATGAATTCGTTTGGAGGCCAAGTTTGGTTTTGGAGCAAACCAGGTAACGGCACTTCGTTCTACCTAAGTTTTCCGGTTTACTCTAAAATTACATAATACCAAAAGTATTTATTAATTGGTCCAAAAGGACTCATTAAAAACTGCTTTGCAAATGCCATAACTACACTCAACTAATTCAATGAGGCAAAGCCGATGTTGGACGCTTACGAATACGTATACGGCATTAATTTAAAGTTAAGCCACTGTTGCTCGTAAATGGTGTAATCCATTTTATGAACTTCACGGGCAATTGCCGTTGCGATTTGTGTTTAGAACAACGCAGAGAAACAGGATTAGACGAATAAATAAATCCAAACGATATTAATCAAAGACCCATAAGACTAAATTAATTCAGTTGACAAATAAAATCAACCTAAATAGAAAACCAAATTGATGAGAAAAGAACTTGAATATTATTTTGATAAACTTTGGCCTATCTGTAGAAGTATTACCGGCAACGGACTGCGTGAATCACTCAATATTCTTTCTGAAGTCTTACCACTTCAAATTACTGAAGTACCCACAGGAACCGAAGTTTTTGATTGGAGTATTCCAAAAGAGTGGAACATTGAAGACGCTTATATTATTACACCGGACGGCAAAAAAATTGCAGATTTTAAAAAGAATAATCTGCATGTAGTAAATTATTCTATTCCTGTAGATCTAGAACTTAGCTATGATGAATTGTCAAAACACATTCATACTATGGCTGAAATGCCAGATGCCATTCCATACATAACGACTTATTACAAAGAAACTTGGGGCTTCTGTTTGTCGTTCAATACATGGGAGGATTTGCCGAAAGAAGGAACTTACAAAGTGGTAGTACAAGGCAAGCTGGAGGCCGGCAGTTTGAGTTATGGAGAGTGCATTCTTAAAGGAGAAACTGAAACTGAGATATTATTCAGCACATACCTTTGTCATCCATCGATGGCCAACAACGAATTAAGTGGCCCATTGGCTGCAGCATTTTTGTATAAACAACTAGCTGCAATGCCAAACAGAAAATACACTTACCGATTTTTGTTTGCCCCTGAAACAATAGGAGTAATTGCCTTTTTAGCAAAAAATGGTGATCACCTCAGAAATAATCTGAAAGCAGGTTACGTGCTCACATGTCTTGGAGATTCAGGACCACTGACTTACAAAAAATCAAAACAAGATTTTTCTGAAGCCGACAAAATTGCCAGTCATATACTGAACTATCATCACCCCACACATTCAACGATACCATTTTCAGTAGGGGGCAGCGATGAACGTCAGTATTGTTCTCCCGGTTTCAATTTACCGATAGGATCGCTCATGCGCACGCCTTATCAAAAATTTAAGGAATACCACACTTCATTGGACAACAAATCATTTATAAGCTTTGCTGCTCTCGAAGAATCGGTGATGGCTTACAAACAAATTGTCACTGCATTTGAGCTCAACAAAAAATACCTCAACAAAATTCAAGACTGTGAGCCACAATTAGGAAAGCGCGGACTTTATCCTTCAAGTGTAGATCCACTTTTTAATCGGCAGGAATTGCATCGGATGCTCCATTTTTTGAGTTATGCCGATGGACAAACGGACTTATTGACCATTGCCGAAAAAAGAAACGAATCAATGCTTTTATACCGCGAGATTATTGTCAAATGCCAAAATGCAGGACTTCTAGAAGAATAGCTTGAGGTGGAATGAGCCTATATCTAACTGATAAACAATAGCTAATCTCGCAGTTGATAGTTAAAATCGATTGTGAATACGTACTAAATACGCCTATCGAAGGCATAAGACAGCTTCTCCGAACCCCTTGCACTCATCGAACCAAAGCCCACAACGGTTTGATTTAAATCTATTTTTCTGAATTCCTTTTTTTGGAATCCGACGCCAAATCTCAGTTAAAGAGCAGCGACTGAGCTCTTTTCCCTTTGGACCACCATGCGGCCTTTTGGCTTGTCTTCAACAATAATAATTTCCGCGATGAATACATTAGGTTTTTGGAAGCTGCCTTAAGAATATTAGATTACCTTGCAGCCTTCCTCGCAAGGAACGCGAATTTATTAAATGGAACTCACTCCTTTTTCCACTGTAAATCAATACCTGAAGGAACGACTGATCCATCCTTCACGCTATACTCACAAACGTTATTCGTTTTTGAAGGTTTTTCAGCATGGACTATCCTTCGCGCTTAACAAAAGTGATTTTAAGCTCATCAAAAACTATTTGCGATTCCCTTATCCTATTCAATTGTTTATTTATTATTTGAAGAGTTTAAGAAAATCAACCTCTAATAAAAAAGCGAATTTCAAAAGGACTGTTATACTGGAGCCCGGAAGAATAGTGAGTGGTAAGGATGAAAAATGGCATTCCATTTACTTCGACAAAATTTGCAATACCATAGGTAGAGAAAACCTTACCATTCTTAGTATTGAATCAAAAACATTATTGGACAATGATTATTGTCTCCAAGATCTCACGTCATCATTGCCGTATCCTGATAAGAATGAAAGGGAAATGCTTCGAGAGATTATTGGTGTGATGGGAAAGGCTTCGGGTAAAGAGCATTTCACGAGCTATGAACTCAAGCACCTTTACTCTGCAATGCATATCTTTTTTGAGGAGTTTAGGTTTTATTACCATGCCTTTAAAGATCAGGACGTTTCGACCTTATATTTTATCTGCCACTATCACCGCGAGGGATTGATAGCAGCTATGAAATTGCTAAACATTAAATGTGTTGAATTTCAGCATGGGTTAATAGCCACAAACGATTTGTATTATGTCTATCATGAACAATTTTCCGGATCAATCAAAAATTCATTTTTCCCGGATCAATTGGTAGTATATGGACCATATTGGAAACGGATTTTACAATCGGGTTGTGAATTTAAATCCAAACAAATTCTTGTTGGCGGTGATTATTTGTACCGTCAAAACGATCAAAAAATAGTGGTTACACCGAAGGAAAACATAATACTAGTATGTGCGCAAAAAAATCTGCATCAAGATTATGTTTTGTATGGAAAATCGCTCGCAGAAAATTTAAAAAAACATCCCGAATGGCGTGGAATTATCAAGCTTCATCCTTTGGAGCGAAATAAAACGGCGTACGATGAATTAAAAAACCTTAACATAGAAATTGTTGGAGTAGAAACCCCATTGGACGAATTGCTTAGCAAATGCAAAATTCAAATCAGCATATATTCAACCACTTTCTATGATGCCCTGGGCTTTGGAGTAGTGAACTATTCGTTGCAGGAGTTTGGAGCAATGAGCGATTATGCATCTGACATGATATCTGAGGGAGTCGCTATTCCAATTATGGTAGACGAAGATCCAATTGAGAAATTTTTAAATAACGAAAATATTTCCGACAAGCTCCTCACGCGATCAGAAGTTTATTCTGAATTTAATGAAACTGTATTTAAGGAATTAGCAATACAAATAAAAACCAACACGCACTCATAATTCAGAACACATGTCAAATCAAGTCAAAGACGATTTAGAACTGTTGAAGATGATGAATGATGATATGAAATCATCATCATCCAATTACAATCCCACAAACTATTGGTCGTACTATGAAAAAGTGCTAATGCCTGAGTTGGAAACCAAGGGCCTTCGTGACTTCAGAAGAAGAAAACATTCTGTACTTAGATCTTTTGGAGCAACTGATCTAATTGAAAAACCGTTAGTAGATCTGCGCACAAATCGATTCCTACATAATAAGGTTACTACCTCCATTCCTGGATTTCCTTCATTGATCAAAGGTGCAAATAGCATTGCCTCATCAATAGTAGGAGGAATTCCCGGTTGGAAAAATTCTATTCTGAATAAACCGTATGAGTTCTGTAAAAATGTTGGAATAAAATTGGGAGCCAAACCAATTGAATCCTTTACCTGTTCCGATATAGGCAATCCCGAAGACCGCATAGAGGTTGAGGGAAGATTGTATACCAACAAAATGCTTTATTACTATCAACGTTATGCTTATGCTCAACAATACATTGATTTTGATAATATCCAAGTTCTGGCAGAACTTGGAAGCGGTTCGGGTAAATCAGTAGAAATACTAAAAAAACTTTACCCACACCTCACGTTTGTGCTATTCGACATTTCGCCGCAACTTTATGTATGCGAGCAGTGGTTAAAAGAAGTTTTTCCCGGTCAGGTTATCTCTTATCGCGATTGTAAAACCATGACTTCACTTGATAATCTTGAGAAGGGTAAAATTTACATTTTTGGAGCTTGGCACTTTCCATTGCTAAAAAATTACAAACTCGATTTATTTTGGAATTGTGCATCGTTTCAAGAAATGGAACCAGACGTTGTTGCTAACTATTTGAGTTTTGTGAATGATTCGGCCAAAGACGTCTTTCTTTTGGAAAAAATGAATGGCAAAGAAACTGCTGAGGAGGCGGGAACTAAAGGAGTTTTGAATCCTGTAACGATTGAAGACTATAAAAAAGGATTATCAAACTTTAAGATCAAGAGCATTCAACAAGCATTGCATCCAGATGGAAATCCGATGTGGAATGGATACGAGGAATCTTTTTGGATCAGAAAATGAACAAGCCCTAAGAGCAACTTTCTTAGCGAATGAATGTCTTACATTTGTACGTATCAATATGAACAACAATGGGTAAAAATCTTCTTCTATTCATTTTATTGCTTTTAACATCCTTTCTTCGGGCGCAGGTGTCAGGAGATGAGGCAAACTCTCCAACATCATTTTTGCCAGTAACACAGCTTACATCCCTCGCAGTCACTGGTTGTGGGGTTACGACCTACAACTTAGGAGCAACACCCGCATCGGGATTTATGGCCAATGATGTTTGGTTTAAGTTTATAGCCCCCGCCACGGTCGTAAAAATTAAAGTTTGTAATCCAACAACCTTTGACGCTGCAATAGAAGTTTACAATTCGAATGGTACAACTGCTACTACTTTAGTTCCCGGTGGAACCATCAATATTGCTGGCAGTGGTGCAAAAGAATACGGCTGTATAACAGGGCTCACTTACAATTCAGAATACCGCATACGTGTAGGGCGTGCTTTAGGCTCAGGAGCCGGCACCTTCAATATTTCTCTCGAACATAACGCAGTGCAGATTTCACCTGTTTCAACTCCATTTCCACAAGGTGGAGCTTGCTACACTCCTGCATCTCAGGTAAGGCGAGTCAATACCTCGCCAGCCGTAACCGCACCAACAACTACATGGCTGTTTGTTAATTCACAAGGGCTAACAATTGGTCCTTGCGCAGGCGTTGGAAATTATAATCTCTCGAATTGTCCAGGATTTTGTCTTGGAACCGGGGTTTGGACCGGCTTCTGTCAAGTCCAATCCAATGATGCTGAATGTGGCAACATCAATTGGGGCTATTCTTTAGGATTACCTATGTCGTTTTGCGATGTGGGGTGTCCCTCAATAATATCACCTGCGTGCAATTCAACAGTTACAAGTATTACATCAGCGAACTTCTCTTGTGCGTCCCTTGGTGTCGGCTTCACATATCAGTGGAGATTTGTCACAGACAACGGCAATACTGAGTTTTGTTCGGGATGGGGCTCGGGCACTTTCAATCCATCGGGAAGTTCGATTGCGACATGTTTCAGGTTTAATAAGTTATATTCAGTTTACGTGAGAGCGCGTTACTGTACCACAGAAGCAATATCAGGATGGTGTGAGCCGGCTTGTGTCATTCTCTCTGCTCCACTTCCTTACCTCTCTATGGCATCAGGAACTTGTTGTAGATGGCGAAACCCAAATGGCGGATTGATTCAAGCAAACGGAGTAATTGGGATTAATCAATATAGATTTCGATTTGTGCCTATTGATCCATGCAATGCACTTTATCCATTAACACCAACGGGCCCAGCAATTACAACTGGTTGGGGCACACCGAGCATCAATCCAAATGGACTTGTTTCTCCTGGATCAATTTACATGGTGCAAATACAAGGACGTTTAAATGCAAGTAATTGCCCAACGTGTAGCGGCCCAACATTAAGTTTGCCCGGTCAACAAATTGATTGGGGTTTTCTATGTATAATAGGATTCAGGAGTGCTTCTAGTCCACCGGTTGGAACCCCAATAGGTTGCTATTGCTCACCTAACTTAGTGACTGCTCCGGTTGAAATTGACGACGAAATAGAAGTTGATTTCAGCAACGACAAAACAGTTGGAATTATGACCATAACATCAACGGGCAGAAAAATGATTGCTGTGAATATTTCGGAGTCAGGATTGACAGGTGATGGTGTCCTAAAAGTGTACAACACTTCAGGTCAGCTAGTATATGAGCAGAATATCGCAGATGCTGCATACAGTCCATTTATACAAGTTGATATAGAGCAACAATTACAATCAGGAATTTACATTGTGACTGCTCAAACCAGCTCCGGATCAATGAGTCAGAAGGTTTTTCTTCAAGGTGATAACTAAACTTCCATAACTAGAATAGACAGTAGAATTTTGATGCGCTATTGAATATATTCTATCACACTGACCAGCGCAATCTTTTGCCCAAAATTGTAATTAAAAATTTGCTAAAAAAACTATTTCTTGTAAATTAATAGAAAAAGCATTTATTAATTGATACAGAGGACGCGTTAATCAATTCCTTTGGTACGACATAACTATACTCAAATAGGCCAATGAGGCGTGGTCGGTATCATACCAGTGTTGCCTGTAAAATGGTCCAACCCATTTTTATAAGTTATATTGGTGAAGGCCGTTGTGATGGATTTTTAGGACGACGCAAAGGAACGGAATTGGACTTATACATAAATCCATACTGAATAGTACAATATAGAATACATATTTGGTGCAAAATGGTAATGCCATGGCTACATTAAAGTAGTTAAATGAGGCAGGGCAGATAACGGACTATATTAAATGAGTGTACAGTGTTTTAGGTGTCTACGGTATAATACCAATTGTAATGATAAAATATCTGAAAGCCATTCGATAATTTAACAATGGTAATTGCCGGTGTAATAAAATACTAATAGAACGGCCTATTTACGAAATTGGACAGCCTATTTTGTACAATCGGTATACCCATGCAAGCACAGAAAATAGTTCGGACTTATACATATACAGTATTGTTTTTAAATGAATTTTTCTGGCAATGTATCTTGTTTTGCGTAAGTCAATCTCGACAACAAACTCGTTTTATGATAGCTGTCTAATCCTGAGATTGTGATCGTTTCGGCCTTTTCAACATCAATACCACCAAGCGGCATCAAACAATATTCAGGCATAAATACTTCAACTACCCGGCCAATGATAAGCATAGTACCATTAATCTTTAACTCAAGCTTCTCAGCCAACTCCAAACCGTATTTGATATTACTTTCCTTGACATAAGGCGCTGATATTCGGCTACCGAACTCTACAGTTAAATCCGTAGCATCAAATTCTGAAACTTCTTTGGGATAACGAGCAGAGGTTTGATGCGCCTTCATATAAATGGCTTCATTGATATGATTAATGGTGTAACAGTTAGTGTCGAGGATGTTTTCCAATGTATGACGACTTGTGGAGTCGGGGCGATTTATAAATCCAATCAAAGCAGGATTTGAGCCAATATGAATTACCGAACTGAAAATAGCAAGATTGGTATTTCCCGCTCTATCAATAGACCCGATAAGTGAAGCGCTCTTAAATCCACTAAGAGAATTCATGAAAGCAGCTCGTGCATGGCTTTCCATTTTCAAAATATCTTCGTTGGTGATGTGTGTGGTATTCATTGGAGACAACTTATTTCAATTAAAAACACGGAATAGTTTGATTTGTTGTGGTTGTGCCATTTCCCAAGCCAGAAATGAATGGCAAGTACGCTCTAACTTTCGATCTTGAAAATTAAACCAAGAGCATTTATTAATTGGTCCAACTGACCGATTAATGAATTGCTTTGGAAATGTTGTATCGACATTCAAATAGTACAATTAGGCAAAACCGGTATTGGACTGTTTGAATGTATACATGGGATTATTTGCGAGCCCTAACGTTGCGTTACAGGAAATTTGATTCTACTGTAAGCCCATCTAACATTGTAAGGCAGCGTGTTTTTGACTTAAAACGAGTTGAATTTTTGAGGTTTTTAAAATTTGTCTATTGCTGAACATAAGCTACAATGATCAAGAGTTTTGCGTTTCCCAAAGTTAATTGGATTAATTTCTCACAAACTATTTCAAACCCTTATAGAAAAGCATTTTATAGATTACACGAACCGCAGACTCACGTGCTGAAAACAATATTTATGTTTGACCTTTGTACAATAAACTCATAGAGAATGTAGGACTAATAAAATGTTATGCTTAAATATAATTTCAGAGAAAGATTAATATCCTGAAATTGGAAAATTTATTTCTCATACTGCAATTACAAGCGCAAATGAAAGCCGCTCTTTTCAAATTTATGAAGACTTTGCAATTTCACTTTTTAATGAAGCAAAGCAATCATACATGAATGATGATGATTTGAATATATAGCTAAAAGGTAATGTGCTTGCAATTGATTCAACCACAATTTATTTGTGCCTCTCTACTTTTTATCGGCTACTTTTAGAAGTTCAAAAGCTGGAGTTAAACTCCACACCCAACTAGATTTAAAAACTTCGATTCCGAAATTTAATTTGTTTTCTAATGCCCCTCTTCATGATGTCAATGCGTTGGATGTAATTCATTTTGAAGCCAACGGTTTCTATGTCATCGACCGCGGATTCTTTCATCACAAAAGTCTTCAAAATATTCATACGTCAGACGCATTTTACATAGCGCGAGCAGAAGATAATGTGGGTTTCAAGCGAGCATATTGTACAACGCAAGACAACTCAAGTGGAATAGTTTTTGACCAAATCATCATGCTGATTAATTTCAGTGCGTTAAAAGATGATCTAAAGAAAATAAGAAGAATAAAATTCAAGGACTGGGAGACCGGAAATGTATTTGTATTTTGAACCAATAACTTTGAGTTGAAAACAACTGAGATTGCGCAACTTTATAAACATCGTTAGAAGAATTAATTATGCTTTAAGTGTATTAAACAACATTTGAAGATAAAAATGTTGTAAGGTCAATCAGTGAATGCCGTCAAAACATAAGTATGGATAGCTGTTTCAATTCAAGTATTGGTAGCTACGTCTATGAAGCATGTTGTGCTAAAATAGAGTGACTACGAAAGATTACGTCAATGTTATTTATAAAAAGGGGCGAACCATTTTGTGAGTTACAGTGGTAAATGACGCTGTATTTCATGGTTAGAACAATGCAGAGAAATGGAACTGGTCTAAGACATAAATCCAAATGGGATCACAGGTTTTAAATAGTTCAATTTTTGAGAAAGTGCCGGTAAATTATCTCTTTGCGCATCAGGATTTACAAAATAAATTACATTCTAACTCTAATCAACTGACTATCGTTGACTTATAACGCAGTGCTAGTGAACGTTTATAGGATCATAATTAATTGAATTTTATTTAGTTATGTAGGGGTTTACTGACAATTTGATTTTAGAAGACCGTTTAAATACTTGTAGCGGTAATAATTGTAAGCTTTGTTGAGGGCCAATGCAGTGAAATGGAATAGAACTAGCGCCGATGTTTATTGAGCGTTTCGGTGTAACAATTTTGACCATTGGAGCAAAAAAAAGCGTTGATCCAATGGCCAACGCTTTATGAATGTTTTAAAATTAAACTTATTTTAAAGTAAAGTTTACAGGTACTGTCATGGTCAAACGAACTGCTTTTCCGTTTTGTCTAGCCGGTGCGAATTTTTTAAGCTTTTTAACGGCATCTTCTGCACGTTTGCTCAAGTTTGGACCTCCAGGTACCCCACGAATAACTTTTACGTTGGTTACTTGTCCGTCTTTCTCAACTACGAACTGAACATACACTTTGCCTTGGATATTATTTTCCTTTTCCATTTCGGGATAGGGGGCATTTTCCATGATATCTCTTTGCATTGCCTGCTCACCACCGGGATACGTAGCCATTTCTTGTGCAAAAGAAACGGGATCTTCAACTAAAGGGACTTCTTCGATAGGAGCATAGACTTGTTCGATAGGGCCGAGTTTGCCATCTTCACCATCTACGTTCTCATTACTGATATTCTGATTCTCAAGATCATCTTGTGCTGGCGGTGGATCTTCCACTTCGGCTTCGGTTACCTCTATAGTGGTGAACTGAATTTGTTTGATTGTTGGCGGTGGTGGCGGTGGCGTTGGTGGCGGCGGTGGTGGCGGTGGCTCATCCGGATTTGTTGGAGGGGGCGCCAACATTTCAACGATTTTGTCAGCAGGAATTTCGGCAACTTCTACTTCCTTTTTCTTTAGTAACATAGGCACCGTAAAGGCAAGGGTAGTGAAAAGAACTGTTGATAGCAGTGCAATTCCAAGAGTTTTGCCGTGTTTTTGTCTAATTTGATAAGCGCCATAAGTCTTGAATCGGTCAACAAAAACAAGGTCATTTCTGACGCTGCTCGACATATTATTCCAAGTGCCATCAAAAGTGATGACCGCTATGAACAACGCAACTACAAGTGATATAATGATCAATAACATTTTAACTCTGATTTAAGTGAATTTGCATACACTGTATAGATTACTGTTCTGCGGGTTCAGTTTTATTCAATTTATTTTTTAAGTCAAGATCTAAAGCCTTCTGACGAACAGAAATTCCCTCACTTTCGGCAATATCTTGAATTGCTCTTTTGCGAACATTGCAGATATTGAGCTCATCTATGGCATTGATAACGTTCTTAAACTTAGTTTTAGCAGTTGTTTTAATGACTACAAAAGGCGCATTGTCAGCACCTACTACTTTCGAGTATGCTTCTTCATATTGTGCATCATTAATCTCGTTACTTTCTCTTTTCGCTTTTAGTTGTAATACTTGATCATTTATATAGTTATTTTTTTCAAGCATTACTTTTCTGAAGCCGTCTTTAGAAAAATCTGTTAGAAGGATTTCAGTTGTGTCTGGCCTGAAAACTCCTGCGTAATAAAAAATTTCATTTTCCTTTTCACCGAGCAGAAGAGTAGTGGCAAGATCAAATTTTAATTTGGTATTGTCTTCCTTATTATCGGTTTCTTTAGGGTAAATAATTTCTAAAACTTTCGGTTTGGCCAATGTTGCAGCTAATACGAAGAAGGTGAGAAGCAAAAAAGCTAAATCAACCATTGGAGTCATATCCAATCGTGCTGAACCTTTTTTTACTTTCGACTTACCACCGCCGCCACCGCCACCTTGTGCTAATTCTGCCATAGTATTATGCTGTTACTTGTGTTATATATTGGAGTTGGCATTCTATTGAACATCCAGCCTTGCATCAGCATTATCTGCGCTGCCTTTTAGGTTGGTTACCATATTAAATTGAAATATTTGCTTATCACGAAATACATCAATCACTTTTTCTACTTTTTCATAGTCAGTCTCAGCGTCTGCCTTGATAGCATATCTCAGTCCATTGGTCTTGAGATCTTCTCGAGTCATTCCGTTTGCTGTTGCGTCGTCCACAAAAGCATAGTAACCTTCCTGAATCCAGTCGCCTAATTGATTGTTTAGTGAGTCTAACGGAATACCTTTTGATTGCTTATCATAGAGTTCCTTTTTATCCTTGTCTGCGCGTAGGTAACTGGGTAAAAGGTCTATTGGTTGACCGAATGTTCCACTTTTTGCAAACTGGATGATATCCTCCTCTGATAATTTCAATGTTGGGTATCTCACCATCATCCGCTCTATAAGCTTCTGTCGGACCTCTTTTCCTGAAAGATCAAAAAATGCTCTACCTTCTTCATCGATGGTAATGAGCATAACTTTCTCAGGAAGTTGGGTCAGTGAGGTAGAGGCCGGGGGATCAGCTTGTATTGGCTCCATGTTGCGAAACTTTGCGGTAAGCATGAAGAATGTAACGAGCAGAAACGCAAGATCTACCATGGGTGTCATATCCAATGAAGGCGAGGTAGACGCTGTCCTTGTACCCGAGCGATTGGAGTGGCTTTTAGCTATTTTAAACTTTGACATAATTCTGCTTCTTAATAGTTAATGAGCAATGGAAATTAAAATCAATGCTGCCTTGAAGCGAATGTTTGAGCTACAGAGAAGCCTGCTTCATCAATTCCGTATGTCAATTGGTCAATCTTATTACTAAAGAAGCTATAAAGGATAATTGATATAGCAGATGCGAGGATCCCCAGAAACGTACAAACAAGTGCCTCAGAGATACCAACTGAGAGTTGAGCCGGATCCGGAACACCAGCCGACATTGCTTGGAACGACTTGATCATACCCGAAACAGTTCCCAATAGACCTATCAGTACACCAAGTGATGCAGACGTCGAAAGGATTACCAGGTTTTTAGAAAGCATTGGTAACTCAAGTGATGTGGCCTCTTCCAAATCTTGTTTTAAGGCCGTAATCTTGCTTTCTTTATCCTGCGAATTATCTTCAGCAAGGGTTTTGTATTTAAGAAGTCCTGAGTGGATTACAGCTCCAACAGAACCCTTTTGTTTATTGCAAAGAGTGATTGCTTGATCAATTTGACCATTGCTAAGTAAGCCGCGTATGCTGCGCACAAATTTGTCAACATTGCCAGTACCTCGGGCTTGATTAAGACTAATAAGGCGCTCAATGAAAAATGTTATTACTATAATATTGAGAGCCAATAGCAACGCTACGATAAACCCACCTTTGTAAACGGTTCCGAAAATATCGTGGGGATGTCCCAATTTCGGGTCACCACCTTCAAAGTGAGAAGGATCTCCCAAAATATAAACATAGATAAGTACACCTACTACCAACGCGACAGGTATAGCAATGTAAGGAAAAATTGAGCTGAAATTACCTCCAGATTTTTGAGTGCTCATAGAATGTGAATTTATACGGTTAGTTTATTTTAAAATTGAATTTGATATTTTTCTTTAAAAAATCAAGGGAATGAACTTTTTTTTTCATTCTCCAAGTAATTTTCCATCGGGCGCCAAACATAATAAAACTTCAGATACCAATTGTCAACCTTTTTTGGTCATTTTGACAAATTTGAAATTGTCTTGTTATATGTGGTACTCGAAGCGTTCTTTATAAACGTAATTGTTCCAAAAATAGTGGATACCTTGTTTACCTATTGGATTAAAAAAATCCCAATAATTGCTTGTCTGTCCAATATTAAATATGTATCGCCCTCTTGTCTGTCGCGTCCAATGCGGCTTCGCGGAAACTTTCGGTAAATGTTGGGTGTGCATGTGAGATACGTGCAATGTCTTCGGCCGTAGCTCTAAATTCCATTGCCACAACAGCTTCTGCAATCATATCGGCGCAGCGTGGGCCTATCATGTGGACGCCTAAAATTTCGTCTGTTTCTTTGAGAGCTAGTACTTTAACAAGTCCATCGGTGTCCATACTCGCTCGCGCGCGTCCACTTGCTTTGAAGGGAAAACTACCAACTTTATAAGGTATTCCGCTTTCTTTTAATTGCTCTTCTGTTTGGCCCACGGCTGCTACCTCAGGCCATGTATAAACAACCCCAGGAATCAAATTGTAATTGATGTGGGGTTTTTGGCCTGCTATAACTTCAGCCACAAAAGTGCCTTCTTCTTCCGCTTTGTGAGCAAGCATCGCGCCTTTAACAACATCACCAATTGCGTAAATTCCGGGTACGTTGGTTTGTAAATGTGCATCCACTTCTACTCTTCCACGGTCATCTATTTTAATACCGGCTTTGTCAAGACCTAAATTGTTAGTATAAGGTTTGCGCCCTACGGCAACAAGGCAGTAATCTCCTTCCAAAACAAGTTCTTCATCTTTCGAACCGTCCGCTTTAACGGTTACAATGTTGTCATTTACCATTACTTCTTTTACCTTGTGTGAGAGGTAAAATTCGAAGCCAATCTTCTTTAATGACTTCTGCAACTCCTTACCCATCGTGCGATCCATAGTTGGAATAAGGCTGTCCAAATACTCTACAACACTTACTTTGGATCCGAGACGACCGTAAACACTTCCTAGTTCAAGACCAATAACGCCACCACCAATGATGATGAGGTGTTTAGGAACCTCTGTGAGTTTAAGCGCTTCGGTGCTAGTGATAACCCTTTTTTTGTCTATAGCTATAAATGGTAATGATGCCGGTTTACTTCCTGTAGCGATGATAATGTTTTTCCCACCAATCTTTTCTTTACTTCCATCAGCTTTTAGGATGTTTATAGACTTAGAATCTGCGAATGAGCCATGACCGTGATAAATATCGATTTTGTTTTTTTTCATCAAAAAGTCGATTCCTTTAACTGTCTGATCCACCACATCTTGCTTGCGTTTGATCATCTGCGCAAGGTTTACCTTTATGTCACCGCTAATATCAATTCCATGCTCTGTAAAAGTATGCACGGCTTGGGTGTAGTGTTCGCTGCTATCTAGCAGCGCTTTTGATGGAATACATCCTACGTTAAGGCATGTTCCGCCTAGCGTTCCATATTTTTCTACCAATGCTGTTTTGAGTCCGAGTTGCGCGCAACGTATAGCTCCTACGTAGCCCCCGGGGCCTGAACCTATTATTACTACATCATATTGACTCATAGATCTTGCAAGTTGATTTTTATTTTGTAAGGTTGCAAATGTATTGTTGAATCATTTAGAGTGGTTGCTTACGGTTGTAGTATTCCTTAAGAAAGTCATCGTTAGAGCTCCTATATTCTACAATCGGTCGATTTTCTTGGTTAATTTACAGCATTTTTGATTTCAATACTAGAATGTGAAAAAGTGTTTGTTATATCGCGTGATCGCATTTCTGTTCTCGTTAGATTTAGTGAATGGTAAGTTATCTCGACCTTTTGCTACTTATTCCTATCGGTTTTGCTCTTTGGCGAGGATGGAAGAATGGCTTTGTACTTGAAATATTTTCCTTGCTTGCATTGTTTGTTGGGATCTATGCTGGTGTTCATCTTTCGGATGCACTATCCGGATTTCTTCGAGACAAGGTGGATATGAAAGCCGAATATCTTCCTGTATTTTCTTTTTTGGTAATTTTTATTTTGGTAATGATCGGACTATTTTTCCTTGGAAGGTTAATTACCAAACAAGTAAAAACAGGGGGCGCTGAAAAATGGAACCAAGTTGGTGGCGCTTTTTTTTCGCTCACAAAAACGCTGCTAATTTTGAGTATGTCTTTTATTTTTTTTAATTGTTTGGATAGCAAATACACGATTCTTCCGAAACAACAAAAGCAGAAATCGTATTTTTATGAACCGATTTATAATTTTTCTTTGTTCTTGCTTCCTGCTGTTGAGCGTAGTGATTTCTTTAAAAAGCTTGAGGAAAAACACATGGCACCGTTGATGGTTGAAAACAAAAAGGAACAGAATAAATAATCCTGAAGTTTTAGTTTTTGCCTTGGGTCAGAATGTTGCTCAATTGAGAACAGAACTGGTTGAAATTTTTATCAGCATCAAATCGTTGTTCAAAAATTTCGCGTGCGGCTTTCGATTTTTTTATCCAAAGTTCTTCATTGCAAAAAATTTCCACTATTTGTTCAGCAATTTTTTTTGGCTCAAAATTTACTGGCATCAAATAACCATTTGAATCATTGACAATTTCGGGTGTCGCAACTATAGTTGTTGTAACCATGGGTATGCCTGCTGCTGCTGCTTCCATGAGTGATACAGGAAGCGATTCTACTTTGCTGAGCGTAAAAAAGAGATCGACCCTATTATTTTTATAAAATGCCAGTATATCGGCATTTGGTGTTGTCCCTCTAAAATCAAATTGAATAATGTCAGCATGTTGAGAACAAAGCTTTTCAAGATGTTCTTTAACGCCGGGCATAGCAGATCCAAAATGTGTCCATTTAATTTTATAGGGCAGGAATTTTAAAATTTCGGGCAACAAATGATTTCGTTTGTTTTCATCTGCAAACGAACATGTAACAACTTGTTTGATTTCTAATGGCTCGTGATAAACGGGCTTGTCGAAACTATAGACTCCTAATCTAGCTACACTAACTTTATGCAGGTGTTGCGGTAATACTCGTTCAACAAATTTGTACGCGTGTTCCGAAATTGGAAACACTTGATCTAGAAGATTCCATTTTGTTTTTTCGTAGGGCAGAAAAAAATCGTGTCTGTTGACCACATCATTCCACGATTTATGGTACATGTCTCGAGTATGGCCGCGCGATACATTCATATGATTTGGGGCATTGAGAAATCTCTTGGCCATCAACGAAATCAAAACACCACGGTGAAGCCAATAGTGATAAAGAATGCTGTTTTTTGGCGTGAGATTTTGTTTTGCCATAAAATCTTTTAATGCAATCGAACTGTGATACAAATGCCTTAACCCACCAATAAGTTTTTTGAAATTTTTAATATGTAAGTTCCTTTCACGACTTCGAAATATTTCTAATATCAAGATTAATCTGATAATCATTTCACGTTTGATTTTTCCCGCAGTACTGAGTTTGGCGTGGACTTTATTGATTTTGAAAATCTCAAGTCGCGGATCTAAGTTGGCTTTGAGACGACCGTCTTCATAGGTGAACTCATCGTAAGGTACAACAATAATACGCTCGAAGTGATTGAGTATGTAGGGTATTTCGTGAAGTATATAATTTTCATGATGCCCAAAAGGAAACTGTTTGGTGAATAGTACGCAGGTCGATTTTGGTTTGTTCATAGAGTTGCAGGACAGAAAAATGAATGGTTACGATTGAATTTAAGAATCGTTATTTTTAAAGAATGGTCTTTGGAGGTTGCGGGTTTTTAAATTTTCTAACCAATATCAAGAAAGAAAAGTGAAGCCAAGTTAAAAGGAATGGACTTCCTTTTTTTACCGAACAGAAGTCAACAAAACTTAGATGCTTGATATACCGCATACATTCAGTTCGGTAATAATTTATAATGGCATCATCACCAGTATCATTTCGATAATACTCCAATTGAGAAAGGCAATAGGCAAAGTATGATTTCGGAGATATTTTATCGAAATATTTTTGTACAAAACTGATTTCACTTTTCGGGTGTCTCAGTCGAGCTGCTCTAGGTCGCCAATAGACGCGCGTTGTGGGTTGCCACATAGCCGCCCATTTGTATTTTTGATCAAAACGTATAAAGAAATCATAGTCCTCATGCACCACAAGGGAAATATCAAAGTGAATAGATCTTGCAGCTTCACTTCTCATTACCCACGTTGGAGTTGGTATGGATCCTCCTGAAAGCAGATAGTCTGCAGCATGTTGTTTATCTCGTTTGTTTTTGCTTAGGACAAAAGTGGCGGATTCACCGTCAAAAACGAATGCACTTCCGTATACACCATCAACATTTTGATCATTAATAAATGCTATCCGAGTGCTTAAGTGTTCGGGAAACCAGTCGTCATCGCTGTCGAGAAAGGCAATAAAATTTCCTTGTGCCAGCTCCATGCCTTTGTTTCTCACACTTCCAGCATTTCCTTTTATGTCATTCCGAATAAGTTTTATTCGCGCATCGTTAAACCCCTCGACTATTGGTTTTAAATCTTCTGTTGAAGCATCATCGATAATAAGCAATTCGAATGATTGTTCGGTTTGAGAAAGCACTGATGGTACCGAACGCGTTAGGTCTTCCGATCTGTTGTGGATGGGAATAATGACGGAAATGAGTGGTTTGGTATCGTATTGCATAAACGTTGGATTATGAGGGCAAAGGTAGGAATGAGCTATTTTAGCTTTTGATCTTTAGCAATCATAGATCTCAATTGTGTGAACTGTTTTCGGCAAACGAAGTATACACGCCATCCACCCATTTTAAAGATTTGGAAAAGCGCTGATTTTCTATTTTGTTTAGCTTCTTCAGTCTCGTTATTTTCCAATTGTAATTTATAGATATCCTTACACTTTTTTAAATACAAGTCAAGGTAATGTAGGGAATATTTTTTTTTATGTACACGGCCAAAGTATTTAGAAACATGCAAATAGGTTTTTGCTTGATTTGACCATTGTTTTAATTTGCTGATGTTGCTCCAAGTGCCTCCATCGTGGATTCTGTAGTGCGAAGGAGATATGTCATGATGGAATTTGGAGGCACCGTGTTCACCCAGTAATACGGAAAGAAAAAAATCGCCATTTGGTGTGCTGAAAATTTCGTTTGGCAATCGTCCGAGGACGTTTCTGTAACAAATGGTGCATGAGAGAATCCACTGACCTCGCATTAAGTCATGCGCTGAATAATCGACTTGTTCTGAAGTTGGAAGTACAAATTCATTGGTGGAGATGCCTTGGGAATTTATTTTAACAGCATTGTGACACGAGAGACTGTATTCTGAGTTAGATTCGAGAAAATCAACTTGTTTTTGGAGCTTAAAAGCATCTGTCCAATAATCATCTCCTTCGATATATGCAATGTACTTGGCTTTGGAAGCGTATTTTAAATCCAACCAATTGCGAGCGGGGCCAACGTTTTTTTCTTGAAAAATAAGTCTGAACAAATCAGGATACTCCTTCTTGTACTTGAGAATAATTTCTTGAGTATTATCTGTAGAATAATCGTCAGCAATTATAATTTCCCAATCGAAGTTTACCTGTTGCATCAAAATACTGTCCATAGCCTGCTTGATATAAGGCCCATGGTTGTATGTGATTAAGCAAACAGATAAAAGTGGTGGCGAAGAAATCATTATTTTCCTTTTTCACACATAAGGAAAATACTTGCACATAAGTCGGGGTAAATTTGGCCAAGTTGATAACACCCTTCGATGTATTCAGGCGAAATAATATCGGTATTGAGAAGCTGATCCCATTGAAAATTAGCAAGCGCTTTAAAAAATATTCCCGAACGATGAATCACATTTAAACCTGCTGCTTTTGCATCGCGCTCGAGTGTATCAAGTGAATAAGTAATGCGATGTCCATGATCTGCCTCAGATGGAGTGATTGCAGAATTATGACTAATCAATCCCATTTTTACGGCAATTTGACGTGAGGGTGCATTTGCATTCGGACAAACTAAAAAGAATCGGCCATTATCACCCAGCCACTCATCATTGATTCTTTTCATTACTCCAATTGGGTCATCTAAATGTTCTAGTACATGGGTCAAAACTATGTTGTCATATTTTTTTGGGAGTGTCACTTCTTCAAATAGTGAGTGAACAAATTTAACTTGAGATCCCAGCTTTCCTTTTGCAATTTCTATCGCAGTATCCGAGGCTTCTACACAAGTGATGTCAGAGAAATGAGGAACAAATCTTTTAGTAAATTCACCTTCAAAACTACCCAACTCTAGGAAACTTCCTTCTTTGAAGAACGGAACAAATGATCTAATCATGTATGGATGAAGGACATCATAATCAAATTGATACCCGTATTTTCTTCCTTCGTTGTCTTTTGACTCTAAATTGTAATCTCTTTTATTTTCCATTTTCAAATTATGTTATTGTTCTAATACAGCAAGTCCAAAGCCGAACTTACCAAATTCATTTCCGTTGTAAAGTAAATATATTTTACCATCCATTTCGAATAGGTGTGGATAACACTGCATGTCTGAGTCCCAAGAATCCACACTTACATCAATTCCCTTTTCTTCATCATTTCGTGTCCAGTTTATAAGGTCATCAGACCATGCATAGCCAAGTCGGTAGCCTTTGCTGGCATCATCTCTAAAGCCGAATGCGTGACGAAAGCAAAAAATCATATGATATCTATTACCAATTTTTATTACGGTTGGTAATGCCTGGCATTCATTTACATCGATTGTGTCCGGAACAATAGTTCTGCCTTCTTTAGTCCAATGGATTTGATCTTTTGAAACGGCATGCGCTATTTTGTAAACTCGATCCGGATTTTTTTCTGGTGATTCACGTATCCATCGAAGACCATAAATATACCACATGTGGTAATTATCATCGACCTTCATTACAAATGGATCACAGACAAGAAAAGGCTCATTCAGAGATGAGGTCAGCACTGGTCCATTGGATATTCGGCTAAATGTTTCACCGTTGTTTTTACTTTCCGATAGGCCAATAGATGATTCCACTGTAACAGACATTCTGCGACTAAGTCCACAGATGTATCCATAAATGTTTTTATTCTCTTTGAAAATGTGAAGTGGGAAAATCCCATGTTCGTCAAAGGCGCCTCTTTCTCCAAGCGCAATGACTTCACTATCCGAGATACGCAGAATTCTGGTGAATGATTTATCCACATCAACAAAGGCAATTTGACTGATAAATTTGCCTTCACTATCTATGTTACGAGTAGAGAAATAGATGCGTATATAATCATCAAAAACCAACGTTTGCGGTGATTGTGCATAAGCGAAGCATCCTAGAGGAAGTTTATTTTCCGTAGGATCAAAGATTTTTCCGATTTTTTTCCAGATCATATAGTCTTCTTACTTCTTATTTTAAATCCCCAATCAAAGCTGCAATTCCAATGCCCTCACGCCCCATATAATTTCCTTGATACAATGCATAGTATTTATCACCAACTTGGAATAAGTGCGGATAACTTATAGACTCTGAATCCCATCCCGATTCTGAAACCGAGAGACCTGCTAACTCATCTTTGCGTGTCCAATTTTCCAAATCTGTTGACGTGGCATACCCACAGCGATATCCTCTTCCTGGAGTTTTAAAACCGTAGTTATATCGGTATGAATAGAACATGTGATATTGGCCATTTGCAAAGGTTACATCACCACTAGCTTGGCACTCATCTTCTTCTAAAATGTCGTTGAGAAGATTGCGATTGAATTTTTTCCAATTGATACCATCTTCTGAAACAGCTCCTCTTATTTTATATACGGGTTGAATTTCATTGTCTTTTTTTCTCCATGCACGGCCTGAGGCATACCAAACATAATATTTGCCGTTAAAGATTTTTACTTTTGGACTTCCTACAACAAATGGTTCGTCGGGTGTGTATGAAATAACTGGTCCAGGTCCATATTTGGAAAAGGTTGAGCCCCCATCGGTGCTGTATGCTCCGCCAATAGCGGCATTGAATGGAACTGACTCACATCTTGTAATTCCTCCATAATAGAGTTTAATTTCTTTTCCGTTTTTTATTGCCGTCACCGGGTAGTGTCCAAATTCATCAAAGGTTCCAGTGTCGCCCAACGAAAGAAGTGGCTCGTTGCATATTCCAAGGATATTTAGTGGATTGGTGTTGTCAAGATCTATGTATCCTATATAGCTGCAGTACCTTCCCAGTTCATCGGGTTTGTTGCGTGAACAGAAATACATACGCACTTTGTCTTCTAGAACAATTGTTGCAGGTGACTGAATATAATCTTGCATCCACCAACGATCGGTAAACATGCCCGGATGAATTAACTGGCCTAACTTTTCCCATCTATACATAATGATTCCGAAGTTTTGTTTTCTGATATTATTTTTTTGTATAAATGCCTAACCAGCTTGCCCGAATGCCTATTCGGGAGCCTGAAATATTGTATAGTGCCGCTAGAAGGTAATTTGTAATTTTTAAAATTGAACTTGCGAATCCAAGTCCATCATTGATGTAGTATGATCTGAAATTTCTTGTGCGATAACAATCTCGAACGAAGTAGATATCTTTTAGTTCAAGTATACTTCTGCTTCTTCCGAGACTAAGTTCTTCAATGTTACCACCAAACGAATGCCATATACTTTGAGGATAGTAAGGACGGATATGCGTAATATCGTAATAGAAACGTTCGCCTCTCAATGGCGATGCGATTATTAAAATACCATCTGAATTGAGCATTTGAATGTATGTTTCCAAAACATCAACCAACTCTTCTGGTTTTAGATGCTCTATAACATGTGAGATGAGAATAGCATCAAACCTTATGCTAATTTCAGTTAGTGCATTTAAATGATGACATGCATAACCTTTCGCTGTTGCTTTTTCAATATACTCTTGATTCACTTCAATGCCATTGGGCAGGTAGTCGAGCTCTTTTGCTAAATCTAAGTATTTACCACGCCCAAAACCTACATCCAGAAAATTGCGTGTAGATGCAGTTTTGTGATCACGGAGTTTTTTCGCAATTATCTCGAATTCAATATTGTGATAATGCGCTTTACCAATAATCGAAGAATAGCCAAGTTTCATTCTTAATGTTTAATTATTACGGCCTGACCCGTCAGATTATACATTTTGATACCATCTGCGAGATGCATCTCATCAACTAATTTAGTTACACCTTCGCAACGAAGGAATCCGTAATCATCAAAAACGACCACGCCTCCTTTTGCAAGTCTAGGCCATACATAATTAAAAATGTCAAGAGCAGATTGATATACATCTACATCGATATGACAGAATCTAAATTTCAAATCTTTCACCTCACTCGTAAAGTCATCAGGGAAAATTCCTTTTAGAATTTTGTAATTGTTAATCTTAAGCTCATCTAATGCATTTCGAACATCTTCTTCACTTGCATCTGCATGTTCACCGCCTTTGTAAAAAGTATCATTTTCTCCAGTTTTTACAACTCCCTCAAAAGTATCAGCGAGATAAACAGAACCTTTGCCACCCGATGCTTTTGATATAATGCAACCGGTTCCTCCTCGCCAAACTCCGACTTCAAGTATATCGCCATCAAGTTTATTGGTTTGGTGCACTAAGCCCCACAAATTGTATGCGCGATAGATGTCTATGAGTGTTCTTTTTGACGCAACATCATATACTTCCTGAAAGGCTTGATCGGTGTGCCATGGTGAATATGTACCATTGGGCACAATTGTTTGGTGAAAATACTGAGGGTTATATTGGGTCAGTTTGATATCTATCAAGGACTTGATGATTCTTTTTCTAAAAAGAAGTAACTCTGAAAGGAATTCCTGCATTGTTTTATTATTTATTTTCAATTAAACTGTCGAGTGCATCAACATCAAATACCGGAATGTTAAATGCCTTTTGTATTTTTTTTCTATCGGGAAAATGATTGTCAATGAATATAGAGCCTGTAGGATCGATGTACTTTGTTTTATCATCATCCATCGATATATGAATGACTTCATCAAACATGCCGCGTGACATATTGTAGCGTTTTAATGTTTCGTCCAAATCATAACGATGTTTGGTCAAAAGTATGGTTCTTATCTTGTTATTCTTGCAATAGTAGATATAACGAATGGCATCTAGGTTGACTTGATCATCTACAATAATAGTGTCGTCAAAGTCGATATAAGCTTTGTCGTAATTTATATTAATTCGATATCGATTGTAAAGACACCTGTCGAGAGTAATCTGATAATCATTTACAAGTACTTCAACATCTTTGTCCATCATGTCAAATAATGAAAGCAAAGCAAAGTTTACACCTACTTGTCTGTAAAGTCCCATCGTACTGGCTTGTCTTACCGCAAACTCCAATAGTTTGTATGTGCCGTTTGAGTCTCTTTTGACTTGAAAAAACCAAGTGCCCCTGATCGATACTTTTTTGTTTATTGTATGAGCAATCGTTTCTATTTCGATTGTTAAATCTCTTTTGTCTGATCTAAAAGAAATTCCAATTTGTACCCGTTCGCGTGTGCGTGGCCCCACAAACAATAATTTTCCATGACGATCAGTAAAACAATCAACACTTAACTCTTCCCCTGGCAGTAACTCAGTTACAACCATATCTTCGGTGCGATTGATTATTTCGTCGAATTCCTTACTATTTGATGCGCTAAATGCTCCTTTGCCTCCTTGACCTTTGTTTGGTTTTAGAAAAACCGGAAACTGTATATCGTTGAATGGAGCGTTGTATACTTTTGGACAAAATGGAAAATCAGCAAACAGATCGTAGATCATTGTTTTGTCACGCGCAATAGTTGCTGTTTTCAAATCGGAACTCAAAACTTTTGCATCAAGTGTGGTTTCGTTTTCTTTTAAAAATAATGCAACGGTGTCGTGAGCAGGAAAAATGAACTTTATATTTTTTGATTTGATAATTTTGTTAAGGTTCTCCAAAAACGTTGGTTTGTCGATATAGTAGTCTCCCTCAAAATAATGTTCATCGTCATACAAGAATCTTGCATGATCTGATTTTCCAGAAACGCCATAAACATCAAAATGCAAATTGTATCTCAGAGAATGAAATATTTCGATCGCAATTTCTGCTCCGGCTGGAAAAATTATTACGTTGGTCTTATCGATCATTTGTTTTCCTGATTTTCTGAAATTAGAGCAAGCTCGATTTTGATTTCATTATCTGTAAGCAGCCGAAAGGACTGCAACATTTCCGACATTGCAGTGTGATCATTAAACATCAGTGTATCCATGATGGACAGATAGGGAATGAACGACGGTCCAAACTGAAGATAAGTTGTAAGGTTCGGCTTCAAAAATGTCAACTCTATATTTTGTTCTGCAAAATTTTCAACGTTGTATAGCGATATGCCACCAAAAGGATTAATGTATTGTTTGGCTTCTAATTTTTTACAAATTGAGATTACCTTTTCTTCAGATTTGAGTTTGTGATCGATAGGAATTTCTGATGACTTGTGTAAAATAGTTTTTATCCCCAATTGATTTTTGATCTCTTGGATTGAGTTAAAAATAAAATCAAAAAGATTTTTTTCCTCAAAAAGTATACACCTTTCGATTAGTGGAAATATTTCATTGAAACATGGTGCCTTTCTGTATGATTCTTTAATTCGATTTAACATTTTTGACCTGTCTTGAGACCAACTTTCAGCTAGAAAGCGATCGTTGACATCAAGAAAGTCCGAATCCTTTTTTAACGGCAAAGTGATAAATTCATCCTTGCCATTGACCAAAATTCTATTCCGATTAATCCAACCTTTTTTTGTAAACTCTATGTTATCGTAAACAATAAATTCATCCACAGCATTCATAAGCTTGAAATAGCCGATGTAGGGAAAAAAATAGGGCTGCATGATGGCAAGTTTCATATAAATACAAATCCCCGAAGGTTTGGACGGGGTATATTTCTGTTTTGGTAACTATGGTCAACTACAAAAGGAGACCTATGATTTTGCTAATATCGTCGGCACTTAGTGTGTAGTACAAAGGTAGGCAAAGTATTCGCTTTGAAACATCCTCTGATATAGGCGTGGCCTGATATTTTACAATTTTATTGTACGTGTTAACAGAAGGATAAAAATATCTTCTCGCGTAGATTTTGTGCTCTTGAAGCTTTTTGTCTATTTGTAAAAGTCTTGTTTCCGAATCCAAAATTATTGGGAAATAAGAGTAATTACATTCTCCCGATTTTATCTGTTGAAATTTGATGTGATCAACTCCTTGCAAACCATTTAAATAATGCTTGTATTTATTTTTTCGATCATTTAAAACGGTGTCGTAATATCTCAAGTTGGCAATTCCGAGTGCGGCGTGTACCTCTGTAAGTTTGCCATTAAATCCGTCTTCAATTACATCTTTGGTTTCGTCATGTCCGAAGAAACGGATGCGTTCAAGTTTTTTATATAACTCATCATTTGTCGTTATGCAGCCTCCGCCTTCTGCAGTATTCAGCAATTTTGTTGCGTGCAAACTGGTAGCAGATATATCTCCATACTCCAATAAACTTTTGCCATTAAAATGTGATCCAATTGCATGCGCGGCATCATATATCACTTTGATGTTGTGTTTTTTTGCAATGCGCTCAATTGCTTCTACTTCGCACGGATTGCCAAATACATGAACCGGCATGATTGCTACAGTTTTGTCAGTAATTAACGCTTCTATTTTTTCAGGATCAATATTGAGTGTTTCGGGGTCAATATCGCAAAAAATCGGAGTGCAGTTTTCCCATTTAATAGCGCTTACCGTGGCCACCCAAGTGAATGATGTGGTAATTATTTCACCCTGCAATTCTAGTGCTTTGATCGCCATCTGAATTGCTATAGTGCCATTTGACACTGCAACAAAGTGTTTTAGTCCAAGCTTTGCACAGATGTCTTTTTCGAGTTGTTGCACGAGTGGACCATTGTGCGTCAAAATACCGCGTTCCCACACACCCTTGAGTAGTTCAGTGAATTCTTCGAGTGGAGCCAAAGAAGGCATTGTTACATAAATCGGTTTTTGTTCTGACATTTTACAATACTTATATTTTATTCTGGACTTTCATTTTTAGCAGCAACCTGTTTTACCTCTTCAAGGAGTTCTGCCTGTAAAAGTATTGCGCTGTAGGCTTTTTCAAAATCGTTGTCTGCTATTTGTTGTTTAAAATGACTTAATAGATTCATGAAGTGATTGTCAGATTCAACTTCTATTATTTTACTTCCGGTTGCTGATTCTAATGTGATTTTAGGAGTTACACCAGGACCGGCTGTGAAAATTCTATCAGCTACTAGCTTGCCTTCATTGCCCCAGATTTCCAAATTACACTGATAAAAGTGATCAAAGCCGAAAGCCGTTTCTATAACACAACCATCGTCATATTTCATCATGATTCCTCCAAAGATGTCTACTCCTTTGGTTGAGTCAAAAGTGAGTGAAGCACCAAGTATTTGAGGTCTCTCGTCAGTTAATATACTGGCAATTTTTACAGTGTAAGCACCCGAGTCTAGCAACGCGCCTCCTCCAAGTTCAGGCTTGTAACGAATGTTTTCAGAATCTTTGAATGGCGGAAATCCAAAAGAACTTCGAATGCATCGTATAGAACCAAGAGTGCCTTCTTTTAGTATCTTTTTTATCAATGTAAATTGACGATGATATTCAAACATAAAATTTTCTTGGACAAGAAGATTTTTCTTACGAGCTAAAGCAATAATTTTTTGTGCTTCATCGAATGTGCTAGCCAACGATTTCTCTAAAAGTACATGTTTGCCGTGTTCTAAAGTTTTCATGGCCCATTCAAAGTGCAGCCCTGTGGGTAGTGGAATGTAGACGGCTGTTATATCAGTACGAGTAAGCAAGTTTTTGTACCCTACAATCGATTCACATTCAAATTTTTCTGCATAAGAAATGCCTTTTTCAAGCGTGCGACTTGCAACTGCAACTAGTTCAAAATGTTCGGATGCTTTGATTGCTGGAATGACCATTCGGTCGGCAATACTTGCGCATCCCATAACTCCTATTTTTATTTTAGTGCTCACGTAAAACTTATAGCTGATATTAAACTGCGTGCCTGAATATTGAGATAATTGTTGAATTTGAGGAAAGTCAAAAGTTGGTTGAGTGTCATCCAAATATAACGCTCCGGTAGTTCAACAGGGAAAGCATCTCCTGCCATTACAATCAAATTTCTATTTTGTTCGCGAAAAAACCTTCCGCCTTCTTCCGACTGATGAACATCGAGAAAAACCTGCTCTTTTGGTGCTTCTAAAACATAATCTAGGAATGGTAGTACTCCATTTTCAGATTGGTGATAGTTACCTGTGAGGCATTGTACTGTGGGTGCAAATTCGATGATGTCGTGATTGCCGCATTCGAGTTTTGCCTGCACCACAAAATGTAAAATTCCATTTATTTCCTTACACACAAATGCGCAAAGCCCTTCTTGCGCTGGCTCTACCATTGGTTGACTCCATTTTACAACTTCGCGATTGCCAATTTCAACATCTACCGCAATGATTTTGAAGTATTTGTTTTGTTCGTGCCTGATTGCGTCAGACTCGAAAACCCAATGGTTTAGTTTTTTAAGGTCAACTTTGTTTATTTCGAGATCGAATACACTTTTGAGTTGTGTAATAAAAGTAATTATCTCTTCTATTTCGTGGAGTGCTTTTACATTTGAAAGAGCAGACTTTAAAAATGATTGGGTGAAAGCACTGTCATAATTTGTCGGGGATAAAAAGTTAAAAAGATCTACCGTTTCGGGCGTGTAATCTCCATAATGAATTCCGGAAACAACTGTGCGCGTATCCATATTGACTACGTTGTCATAACGCATCAATTGTTTTAATTGCCCAAGCGTGAGCCACACAAAATTGTCATAAACTGGAATTTCCGTTACCGGCTTGATGATGATATTGCGATTTCGTTTTTTTAGGAAACGGGCTCCTTGTTCTGATTGTAATTGATCAAGTAAAATTTCGTTTGGTTTTGCCTCTTGAAAAAACTCAAGATAAAGTGGTTTTTTACCTTTGTGAATTTGCAAGTAATTACTTCGAGTGGCTTGCAGAGTGGGAGAAAGCTGCACATAATTGACGTTTCCGGGCTCTATCTTAGCTTGAAGCAAAAAATATAATATTCCATCAAATTCCTTTGTAATAAATCCAAGATATCCAATTTCCGGTTGATTTATAATAGGTTGATCCCATTCGGGCACTCCTCCCCAATTCGTTTTAATATTGATGCCATCAATGGAAAAAAACTTGCCGCTGTCGTGTTTGAGATTTTTACTCTCCTTATCAAATGACCATTGCGACATCTTATCGAATGGAATTTTATTAATCGATACGTTGACCTGTTCGTTTTGAATAACGAGCCATTCCAGCACCTCCGAGGTTTTCTTAAAAATACCTTCCTTGGCAAATGCACTTTTTAGTAATTGATAATTTTGAGGATGATGTTTTTGATGATTGATCATGGCCTTTTCCAATGGATTTATTTGTCCTTACGATTGGTGTTCCCATAAGAACGAAGGAACAAGAAAGCCGGGTTCTTTTCCCATCCATGTGCCCATTTCATGCAGACGTGTGCTAACTGTAAGGGTGGTTATATCTTTTTCCCATCTAATGACATTTCTTTTATCTTTTACAATCAAAAGAGCCAAAAAATAGCTTCCGACATTTAAAAAATTAGTTGGAAATTTGCATACCAACGTATCCTCTCCATTAAGAAGTGATTCGTTATCTCTGCTCGGTGAAAATCCAAATAAAACTTCGCCCTGATCATCATGTAAGTGAAAAGTGAAGTGATAGCGATCTGCGGCATTGTTGTTCACTTTGTATTTAATAAAAAGCTCAACTGCTTCACCCTCTGTAATGGTGTTGCCAGTTTTTCCGTTGGGCGGTCTAAAACCTATTTCGGTTACATCAATATCATCGGCAACAATTGGTTCTTCAAGTTTTTTTATGGTGTTAGCAGCAAGACCCATTCCCATGTATTGCGCAACAATATCTTGCGATGTTCCTCTACCTACTAGTTCTCCGTTTTTAAGGAGTATGCCATGTTCGCAAAGACTTTTTACAGCAGCCATATTATGACTTACAAAAAGAACGGTTCGCCCTTGGCCACTAACATCCTTCATTTTGCCTAAACATTTTTTCTGAAACTCTGCATCTCCAACTGCGAGTACCTCATCAACAATTAGAATCTCCGGTTCGAGGTGCGCTGCAACAGCAAATGCTAGGCGAACGTACATTCCAGATGAATAACGTTTGACCGGCGTGTCGATGTATTTGTCTACTCCGCTGAAATCAATAATTTCATCGAGTTTACTTTTTATTTCCTGTTTGCGCATTCCTAAGATAGCGCCATTGAGAAAAATATTGTCTTTGCCGGTCAATTCCGGATTAAATCCCGTTCCAACTTCAAGCAAGCTTGCTACACGCCCTCTGATCTTAGCACTGCCAATGCTAGGACTAGTAATACGACTCAGTATTTTTAACAAGGTACTTTTGCCGGCACCGTTGCGACCAACGATAGCGAGTGTATCTCCCTGCTGAACTTCAAAACTGATGTCGCGTAAACTGTAAACAAAATCACGTGTGCCCGATGCGGTTCGGTCGTTAACCTGACCAACTTTCAAAAACGGGTCTTCCTTTCCACGCACTTTTGCAAACCATCTATTTACATCCTGACTAATCGTTCCGGTTGTGACTTCACCTAGCTTGTAGATTTTCGAAAGATTTTCAACTTTGATTACCGTGGACATGGTTCTTGTTTTGTCGTGAATTTAGACTGTATCTACAAATGATTTTTCGACTCTGTTGAACACAACAATTCCGACGAAGAGTAAAATAATACTAACTCCGAAAGCGTATGCAAGATAGCCCCAACTAAAGAGTCCTTCGTTAAAAAGTCCTTTGCGCATCCCTTCTACTACTGTAGCCATTGGGTTCCATTGAAGTATTCCTCTTGCTTTATCAGAGAGTGTAGAGAGTGGGTAAATGATGGGCGTGGCATACATAAATAATTGCACTCCAAATGCCACTAAAAATGATAAATCGCGATATTTTGTTGTCATCGCACTTATGATCATTCCTAAACTCAATCCCAAGATAGCCATCAACAATAACATCAAAGGCAGAAGTAATATGTGATACGTAATGTGTGGCTGATAGTCCATAGCGAATATGTAGAACAGATATACCGCTAAAAAAAGTAATATCTGTATTCCGAAACGAATAAGATTACTGACGACAATGCTAAGCGGCACTATTAGTCTTGGGAAGTACACTTTTCCAAAAACATTTGAATATCCTCTAAATACAGTACTGGTTTTTGTGAGACATTCTGCAAAGTAGCCCCATAGAATTACACCGCTGAGATAAAAGAGTGGCTGAGGCACTTCACCGGTAGAAATTTTTGCGATTCGACCAAAAATAACTAAAAAAGTAAACGAGGTTATAATAGGTTGGATGAAGAACCACAATGGACCAAGAATCGTTTGTTTATATTGTGCCACAAAGTCACGATAAACCAATATTAACAAAAGGTCGCGGTAGCGCCAAACATCTCGAAGCTTCAGGTCAAACAATCCATACGTTGGCTGTATAACCATGTCCCATTCTTCTGCTTCGTCGGTATTTTGATTCATGTCGGTTATGATACGAAAATGCGTTGAGTGCGTTGTAACTTGCGTTAGGTTTGGCGGTTGGTTTTTCGGATTAGTTTACACCTTAAGCCAAATGGCCGATAAAGCAAGAACAACATCAGAAAATCTAGACCCAATACAAATGTGATTTGTATTGGATTGTTACGGATGCAATAGTACGGTTATTTGAGGTTAAATTGCCGATTCTGACCCAATTCTCGGTGAATAAGGGTGTGCTTTTTGCGTAAACGCTCTTTAAATTTCAACAACAAAATTTTTTTGCGTCGTTGGTCTTCACAATTCCAATCAAGTAATCATGCCTTGGTCTTTGATGTTCAACTGCACAATATTTTACCCTGTTCGATTAAAGCTTGTTGGAATTGATTTTGTGTTATCACACTAATTTTCACATAAGTACTTCAAGCAGTGACTGGTAATCAGCAGCAATCTGAGTGAATTTTTTTTGCCTCAATTGCAATTCTTTGACGGATTCCGGATAGTGCATTTTCTCACCGATAATGGGCTCGACAACAGGGGCGAATTTTACGGGATGTGCTGTTTCTAAAAATATTCCAGGTGAATCTTGATACTCAGCTTGATATCTGATTAGAGCATCATATCCAACTGCTCCATGAGGATCAAGTAAGTAGTTGTGTTTTGATTTTACGGTGCGAATGGTGTCAATGGTAATTTCGTCGGAGGTACTATATCCGGAGATGGTTTTTCGAACTTCATTGACAGAGCCGAGCGTTTCAACTATTCGTATAAAATTACTGGGATTTCCCACATCCATTGCATTACTTTTTGTAATCACAGATTTTTGCGGCGTATAATTCCCGGTTTTGAGGTACGTTATAAATGTGTCATTCAAATTGCAGGCTGCAATAAAATGTTTCACCGGTAATCCTCGTTTACAGGCAAGAATTCCTGCCGCTAAATTGCCAAAGTTTCCACTCGGAACGCTAATTACAGGTGATTGTTCGTTCTGCCATTGTTTGATGGCAAGGAGATAATAAATCTGTTGGGGCAACCAACGTGCTATGTTAATGCTATTAGCTGAAGTTAAAAAATATTTTTCTGAAAGGGTTTTGTCTGAAAATGCCTTCTTTACCAGCGCTTGACAATCATCAAAACTGCCCTTCACACGCAGTGCTTTGATATTTTCTCCCATTGCTGTGAGTTGTAATTCCTGCACTTCGCTTACTCGTCCTTCCGGATATAGAATGATAACTTCTACTCCGGGAACTTTGTAAAATCCACTTGCTACCGCTCCGCCTGTGTCGCCGCTTGTGGCTACAAGCACTGTTATGGGTCTGTCTATTTTGCGGGCAAAGTAACCGAGAGAGCGGCTCATAAATCTAGCGCCAACATCTTTAAACGCCAATGTTGGTCCATGAAATAATTCAAGAGACGAAATTTTATCAGAAATCTGAACAAGAGGTATTTCAAAATCTATGGCCTCAAATAAAATAGATTCAAGTTTTTTTTTTGGAATACAAGCGCCAATAAAGGGCGACATCGTTTCCATTGCAATGGCTTCTCTCGACTGATTTTTAAGGTTTGAAATGAAGTCTTTATCAAATCGTGGAATGAATTGCGGAAAATATAATCCTCCATCCGGCGCCAAACCACTAATGGCTGCTTCGCGAAAGGTTGTTGTATGATTGCGATTATTTAAACTGAAATAATTCATTATTTTTTTATTCAATAATTATTAGCCAATCACAATAACTCCAGTTGGGTTTATTCTACTCACGTATGTGTTGAAGGGAATGTCGGTTCCTGAATACATATTTATCATCGCAACCTCTACTTGTTTCGCTGATTGTTCACTTTTGCTGAGCATAAAAATACTGGGGCCACTTCCTGAAATGCCTCCGCCAAGCGCTCCGGCATCTAAGGCTGCATGTTTTACTTCATGAAATAATGGAATTAATATACTTCGCGATGGTTCGATCAGAACATCATGAAGTGATCTTGAAATAAGTTCATAATCTTCCATTAGTAATCCTGCAACTAGTCCTGCAACATTGCCCCACTGAGTAATTGCGTCTTTGAGTAATACATTTTTTTTGAGGATGGATCGTGAATCAGATGTCCGAACTTCGATTTGTGGATGAAGAATAGTTGTATATAATGTCGGACTTTGAAGTGGAATTATATCAAGCGGTGAATGACTTCTAACTAGCACCACTCCGCCATATATACAAGGTGCTAAATTATCGGCGTGCCTTGAGCCACTTGCCAAAAACTCACCCTCCATTGCAAATGAAATTAATTCTTCTTTACTAAAAGGATTGCCAAAAAGTGCGTTTGCCGCTACTACTATTCCTGCTGCACTGGCTGCGCTGGAGCCTAATCCACTTCCCGGTTTTATTGTTTTTTCACTGATTATTTCAAATTGATATTCTCGGTCAAGGGCTTTGTGAAATGCTGCTAGCGATACACCCATAACGTTGGAATATGGATCTATTGGGAGATTAAAATGATCTAAATTGCTAATTGTGATAGAACTATTTCCCTCAACTGCTCTTAGAGTTATAATGTCACCGGGCGATTCCAATGCAAATCCCATGATGTCGAATCCACAGACCATGTTGGCTACGGTTCCGGGCGATTTTACTGTGACTTCTTTTTTAATAAGTTTCAACTTCGAGCTCATATATCATTTGTGTGATCCTTTTGCGGCACGCATTATATCTGCAAAAATTCCAGATGCTGTCACTTCCGCGCCAGCGCCTGCTCCTTTTATAACCAATGGTTGTTCTGAATATCTTTTGGTGTAAAATAATACCACATTGTCTTTGCCGTAAAGGTGATACAAATCGTGCGAATTGTCGATGTGCTGCAATCCAACGGAAGCTTTTCCACTTTCGAGCTGCGCAACAAATTTTAATCTGCAATTTTTTTCAGAAGCTTCTTTGTAAATTTTTTTAAAGTGTTCTTCGTGTTTTTTGAGTTCCTCGTAAAAATTATTTACATCACCATTCATGCATGATTCAGGTAAAAATCCGTTGTTGGCGATTTCATCAATGTTAATCTGCAGTCCTGATTCTCTGGCAAGAATCAAAATTTTTCGCATCACATCTATTCCACTTAAATCAATGCGTGGATCTGGTTCGGTATAACCTTCGTTTTGTGCTTGTTTTACCACTTCGTAAAATGGTTTAGTACCATCATAATTATTGAAAACAAATGTGAGTGTTCCTGAAAGGACGGCTTGAATTTTAGTGATTTCATCGCCAGAGTTTAGCAAATCATTTAAAGTGCCAATTACAGGTAAACCAGCACCCACGTTGGTTTCGAATAGAAAGGATGTATTGTATTCTGATGCGAGTTTTTTTAAATTATTATACGTAGTAATATCAGATGATGCAGCAACTTTGTTACACGCAACAACTGAAACACTTTTTTTCAATAGACTTGAATAATGTAAGGGAACTTCTGAACTAGCTGTATTATCGACAAATATTGAGTTACGGAGATTTTTTTCAGTTATAAATTCAATGAATTTTTCGATTTCCATTTTATTTCCTGCGCCTAGTTTTTCTTGCCATGATGCGAGATCAATTCCATCTTCGTTTAATAACATTGTCTTGCTATTTGCAAGACCTACCACTCTCACTTGCGTTCGTAGTTGTGCGTGTAGAAAAGCACTTTGCTTATCGAGCTGATTTAATAATTTGCTACCAACATTTCCAACCCCTATAATGAATAAATTAACTTGAATTTTTGTACTTTCAAAAAATACTTCATGGAGCACGTTGATAGCTTTTTTTACATCCTTGCTGCGAATAACGGCACTTATATTTTTTTCCGATGAACCCTGTGCGATTGCACGAATATTTATTCCATTTCTTCCCAATGCACTAAACATTTTACCACTAATACCAGGATGACTTTTCATTTCATCACCCACAAGTGCAATTATCGAAAGGTCGTTTTCTATCTGTAACGGTATTAGTTTTCCGAGTAGAATTTCATTTGAAAACTCTTCATTTACAGCAGCGTTGGCAGCAATGGAATTTTTTTCATCAATCGCAACACAAATCGAATGTTCAGATGAACTTTGAGTAATAAGTATAACGTTTATTTTTTCTTTGGATAATGTATCAAATAGTCTTTTAGAAAATCCCGGAATTCCTATCATTCCGCTACCTTCGAGTAATAGAATCGACATCTTACTCATCGATGATAGCCCGCAAACAATATTTTCGTCGTTTCGTGATGTTCTTTCGATCAATGTTCCTAGGTCATCAGGAGCAAATGTGTTTTTGATCCGAATTGGAATGTCCAAATTCATTACAGGTTGTATGGTTGGAGGGTAAATCACTTTTGCCCCAAAATGAGAAAGTTCCATGGCCTCTTGATATGTTATATGTGGCACTACTTTGGCGTTGACACATAAGCGCGGGTCAGACGTCATCATGCCACTTACATCTGTCCAAATTTGTAGTTCTTCGGCATTGCAGGCTGCCG
>Ga0105048_10000344_pt1 | contig 68826 bp, 48 predicted proteins | sample MAT05_FD_78382 | JGI IMG/M metagenome (GOLD analysis project Ga0105048, IMG submission 78382) | Freshwater microbial communities from Lake Fryxell liftoff mats and glacier meltwater in Antarctica - MAT-05 | ecosystem: Environmental > Aquatic > Freshwater > Ice > Liftoff microbial mat | place... | reverse complement strand
TGGAAGAATTATTACAGAAAATCAACTACTATTGTAAACCAATCACAGGACTTAGAATGAAATGTAAACTTTTTTCAGGATTAATTAATTAAACTGTAAACTTTTTTCAGGACGAGTCAAACTTCGCAGCGCTAATGCAAATGTTCAACCCCTGCGGGGCCGTTTATCATTATACAAAATAATTTTCTACCAACGTTTGACTCCTACGGAGTCGTTCATTGGTAATAAAAAAAATAAAAAACCTTTTTTGCTCTCGAATTTCCAATTACCATTTCGATTTCCTCAACCGTAGCCTCCTTTATTTTTTTTACTGATTTAAAATGGCGTAAAAGATCAGTTGCCGTTGCTTTACCAATTCCTTCAATATTTTCAAGTTCGGTACTTATCAATGATTTTTGATGTCGCTTGCGATAATGTGTAATTCCAAAACGATGCGCCTCATTCCGCATTTGTTGAATCACCTTTAAACTTTCACTTCGTTTATCTATATATAAAGGTAAAGAGTCTCCCGGATAAAATATTTCTTCCAGTCGTTTTGCAATTCCTATAACGGTTATTTGTCCACGCAAGCCAAGTTCTTCCAATACTTCTACTGCCATACTTAGCTGACCTTTACCCCCATCCACAATAATTAATTGTGGTAATGGTTGTTCTTCGGCAATTAAACGAGTATAACGACGGGTAAGTACTTCCTTCATGGTTGCAAAATCGTCAGGACCTTCCACCGTTTTTATATTATAATGGCGATAATCCCTTTTACTTGGCTTTGCATCTCTAAAACAAACCATAGCCGAAACAGGAAATGCCCCTTGAAAATTCGAATTATCAAAACATTCAATATGCTTCGGTAAAACCTGCATGCGAAGATCCTTCATCATGGTTTCCATAATTCTATCCGCATGTGATTGGGGATCTTTTATCTCGAGTTGTTTTAATTTATCGAGTTTAAAATATTTTACATTTCGTTGAGATAGTTCTAACAACAACTTTTTATCTCCACGTTGAGGAACGGCAATTTTTACTCCCGGAATTTCCAATTCTACCTCAAAAGGTAAAATAATTTCTTTTGAATCACTCGAAAAAAGATTTCGCAATTCCACCATTCCCAATAGTAACAATTCTTCATCCGGTTCATCCATCTTCTTCTTTAGCTCCATAGTATAGCCCTGTACAATAGCTCCCGAAATGATCTTTAAATAATTTACATAGGCAAATTTGGCATCCGATTCGATCGAAAAAACATCCACATCATCAATATCCGGATGAACCACTACATTTTTTTCTTTGAATTTTTCGAGGTATTCCAATTTTTCTTTTACTAATTGAGCCTCTTCAAATTGAAATTTTTCTGAAAGATCTGTCATGATCGTTTTTAACTGGCTCGAAACATCATTTACATTTCCTTTTACAATATACCGGATCTGTTTGATCATGTCTAAATAGTTCTCCTCTGTCTGTTTGCCTTCGCAAGGACCTTTACAATTACCAATATGATATTCTAAACAAACTTTAAATTTTTTTGCCTCTATGTTTTCTTTAGTAAGCTTTAGTTGACAGGTTCTAATCTGGTACAATTGCTTAATGAGTTCTAATACTGCCCGCATGGCCTTTACAGAAGTATAAGGTCCAAAATACTCCGACCCATCTTTTATTTTCCTACGGGTAGGAAAAATTCTTGGGAAAGGTTCTTTTTTAATGCAAATCCAGGGATATGTTTTATCATCCTTGAGCATTACATTAAAGCGGGGTTGGTGTTTTTTTATAAGAGTGTTTTCTAATAACAACGACTCCATTTCATTGTTCACCACAATGAATTTAATATCTGCAATGTTCTTTACCAATACCTGCGTCTTACGGTTTTCGTATTGGATCTTATTGAAATAAGAAGAAACCCTGTTTTTTAAATTCTTTGCCTTCCCCACATAGATGATCTTGCCTTCGGCATCATAATATTGATAGATACCTGGCTCGCTAGGAAGAGACTTCAATAGGTCCTTTATTTTTTGATCCTTATCCATTGAGATTGCAAAAATACGAAATTCGATAGTTAAGGCGGAAAGCGGACGGGATGGCAGCGGCATCCTTTTGGTTGGACCAAAGCCCATTGCTAATCATCAAATTTGTTCCCCAACCTGAATGTGGTGGCAAATAGTTGGAGCAAAATACATAACCCAATTGGTTAACTATTTGAGAAACAATAATTATTTAAAAAATTGTCCCGATTTGAAAATCGGGGCTTAAAAAATTTTTTAAATAAAAAGGCTTTAGCCCAACCTAAAGATATAGTGTACAGCCTTATAATCCGCCATAAAAAATAAACCTACTGTTGCTCAATAATCAGCTTGAGGGTATAGGTCATTCGTGTGTAAATACGAATATAATAAACCCCTGCGGGTAACTGTTGGTTGAGTAATGTAAAATGCTGGTCATCTACGTTTCGACTTCTATAAACCACCTGACCCGAAGAATTTAATAACTCAATTTTTTCGATCGGATATACACATTCAATAGTTGCGTTACCCGTGGTTGGATTGGGATATAGCTTTACCGGATGTGTACCATCAATTTGCTGAATAGTAGTAGTTGCATTGGTATCAATAATTCGGAAATAACAACGGTTACTTACCTCGGTATATGAATCATTCGTGAACAACGAAACGAAATAGCTTCCAGGATTAACGGGTAAAGCTGTATCCTGCAAAATTTTAGTTCCTGCGGGTAATCCATCGATATATGTATAAGAAATTAATGGATCTACCTGTGGATTAGCAGTTGAATCAAATACTCCTAACCAATCTTTTATCAGACCGGGCCCATCTATCCATGTGCAGGTTATATACTCCCCTAAATTATAAATAGAATTATCAATAAATAATTGGGTAATAGAATCTCCTACCTGAAAATATACTCTTTCTCCCGGCTCAGTATAACCACCCTCTAAAAAATAGTTAGTAAAATAGTAACCATTCGCCAAGCCTGCAAAACTAAGTGTTCCAGAACTTCCTCCGGGGTTATATTGCCATAATGTTGAACCATCTACTCCTGGAACCAGTCCTACCTTGTAAACCCCAATCCAATCCTGTGCAAAACCGGGAGCATTCGTAAAATAAACATCAACCGAGGCACCTGTATTATATATACTGGTATCGGTAGTAACCACAGGAATCGGTCCTGCATAGAAATAAACACGGGGTGCCACTTCAGTGTATCCGTCATTCGTAAAAAATGCTGCAAAATATTGTCCGGCAGTTGATAATTGAAAATCTAAAACTCCACTCGTTCCGCTTACATAATCCCAGGTGGTAGAGGGTGGTCCTCCCGGAACTTCTCCTGCCTGATAAATTCCAATCCAATCAGTCGCTAGGCCAGGGCCATTGCTATAACTGGCATGAATGGTATCGATTAATTCATAGGCAACCTGATCCAATTCTAAAATCGGAGCCGACAAAATGGAACCATAAACTGTAAAAGAGTCAATCACCGACCATGACGACCAATTTAAGTTACGGTCTCTTTGACGTGTTTTAATATAATGTTTTCCATTGGGAAGTTGCCCTGCATTTACCGTATAGTTCAAAATATTCACCCCCATGTTAACATCTACTGATGTATCAGGAGCGCCGGCAGGTCCATAAAGATTTTCATAATCTCTTAAAATATCTTCCTCTGTAGTTGTAAATAGTCTGGTTTGTGAAATCTGGAATTCGGTAGTGTTCAATAATTCTCCTGCAGTAGAACCAAAAGCAGAGCTTGTAATGGTGTATGGTAATGCCACAGAATCTGCAAACACATTGGTAATTGATGGCGTATTTGGATTAGCTAAACCGAGTTTGCGATGAAATTTATCGATAAGCACATTGTTTTTCCATCCGTAGATACTGCCACAAGAATATGTTTCTACGTCCAGCGTATTGTTTACCACATCAATATCAATTATCTGATAGGCCCATTGAGAAATAGTTTTTTGAACATCATCAAAATCTGTTTCTGATCCCATTCCCCAATATTGATCCCAGGCTGACCCACCTGAAATCATATGGTAAACCGGTGCATCCTTTAATTGACCTCTTGAATACAAATGATGATGCGCTCCAAAATGTAAAACATATTTAGGAGATGTTTTTAAGTAAGGGACAACAGTATTTCTTATCCATGCAGAAATATCACCAACATATTGCTCTGCCTGATACGGTCTATGAGCCAACGATACAATCCATTTTACCGTTGGGTCGGCATTCGCTGCGGTTAGCACATTTTGAACCCAGGTAAATTGTGCGGCGGTAGTTGACTCTGTATTCATATTAATGAATAAAACATTCCCGGCCTGGTAAGCATAATATCCTTCGTTACCAGAATAGATTCCCTGATAAGCAAGACTATCATAAAAGAAATGATTATAATATGCACTCATTCCAAGTGAGCCATAGGTTTCATGATTCCCAACTACCGTGCTGATAGGTAAAATAGGTGATAGATATTTACTCTTGGCAAAATGTACATTTTCATAATGATCCAGGGTTCCCACATCCACCTGATCTCCAACCATTAATATAGCAGTGATATTATTGTTGATATCGGGTCCGTATAATTGTGTTATTTTTCTTTTTGCCTGGCACATTAACGTATCAAAACGAGGCTGACTCTCAATCTGATTATCGCCAAAAACCAAAAATCTTAAATGTCCCGAAGGGGTAGCTGCTGTTCCTGGTGAGGGAAGTGTTCTGAAAGAATATTCCGTAGAAGTAAACGCCCCTGAAGTAACTTTATAATAGTATTCCATGTTTGGAGACAGACCCGCAAGCTTTACCGCGTGATAATAATAATTGGCCGGATAACCGGCATCAGAATAAATGTTATTAGTTCCGTTTACATTAGTGGTTAAAACTCCGGGGGAAGTTCCATATTGTACAAGACTTTGAGTACTACTGCTTGTTTTCCAGGTAATATAAATGGAGTTGGGTGTTGCTGTACTTAAATAGGGATAAACAGTTTGTGCCTTGATAGTGCCAATGCTTGTTATCAAAATAAATAAGAGGACTGATGCAGAATTTTTCATTATTTTAGGTTTAATTGGGCAAAGTTAAATCGATACAGGTGTGAAACATATAAGGCTTCGTTATTAAAAAATTAAATACTTCGTTTTGGAAACATTTGCCTAATGATAATTTAACACTGATTCTTCAATTTTGTAACATGTGGCATTTAAACGTTTAGTAATTCTGAACATACAATTTGTGGATAAAACATTGATCCGGTGATCTTAAAACTATTAAATAAATTCCATTGTTAAATTCATTTGTGGGAACAGAATAAATTATATCCTTTGCAAGTGGGTATTGAAGTAATAATTTACCATTCAAATCATATAGTTCAACTTCATCAAAATCAGTATTTGCAATGTTAATTTCTCCGTTTACCATAAATACCCGTGGATTATTTAATTCGTATGCAACCGCAATGGGTCCAAATATTTCTGTGTCTCCATTAAAATCAAATTGTTTTAACCGGTAATAATTAAAGGACCATGGTCTATCGTCATAGCTATTGTAATCGATAATAGTGTTATTATTTCCAGCACCATTTACTTTTCCAATTTCCCCCCAGTTCTGCATGTCATTTGATCTTTCGATAATAAAATGGGAACAGTTTGTTTCACTTGCGGTTTTCCAATTAAGTTTTACCCGATTATTTTCTGGCGAGCCGGTAAACGACAATAGTTCGACCGGTAACGGGCTGGTAAATGTTAATGACATATCATCAAAATAACAGTCGTTCGAAACTCCATTATTTTTGGTTGAAATTAATCTAATTCTAACATTCCTTGTACCCACAGGAGCGGCCAAAACATTGCTATATGCTGTCCATACACCACTTGTAGTTTGATTGCCCGTATCATATGAACCAAGAACGGTTAATGCTGCATTTCTATACTCAACAATAATTCTTGACTGGTCCTGCGGAACTTGTGTATAGGTTTGTAACCTTCCTGAAAAAGTAAAAATTCCAATACCAGCATCAATCGGTCCAGATAACGCAGTAACATCAATTACTTGCTCTGCATTTAATGCTGCATCAGAGCCGGCATAACAATAGTAAGACCCAGCAAAAGCCGCTGGATATCCACCATTGCGAATAATTTGCTGATAATTTCCTGTCCCAGTCCAGTTACTGCAAGTCCAGCGACCCAGGCTTTCCATTTGAGCCTGACTTAAATCGGTATTAAATAAAGCCACGGTTGAAACATCAATTAATCCATCATCACCCGTATCGTCGGCAAATAATAGCAAAGTTCCACCAAGCGAAAATCTTCCATCTAATGCCTGCACGGTGCCAGCATTTACTCTTCTTCCATCAAGAAAAATATCAAACCGCCCTCCACCACCATTTCTAACAGAAATAATAAGTCTATGCCATGTATTCACAATAGCACCTTCAATGCTGTATCCTCCAATAGCCGCAACTCCAATTAAACCATCCGCATTTCTTGCAAAAATTTCTCCGTCATTAGAGTTGGTCACATTGGTTTGATACAATGTTCTCCAAATCGCCGATGCGTTTATCCTAAAATCAAAAAGCAGCGTATATCTATTAGTAAATGCCCCACCACCATTTGCTCCTATTGCATTGGTAGCAGTATAAAAAGATCCTGCACCAATTCTTACGGCATTATCTGGTCCACCATATCCTGCAATAGTGGTATGAGAACCGGTTAAAGTTAGCGCAGTTCCCACTGTAGCAATTAATGGTGTTCCCATATTGTTGAACTCCCATAATCCAACCAGTTCAGGCCATGAGGCCGCTACAATAGAGGTATTATACGCTGGGGTTCCATTTTCAAAACTCGGATTGAGAATCAGATTTTGTGCATGGATAGTAAATGATGAACACAAGAATAGCACGAAGAGTTTTTTCATAAGGGGGTATTTAACGCAAATCTACCCTCTCAACATTATGTAGTGATTATCACATCAAAAAAATATCTACAACGAATTATTACCTCAGACTTTTAGTTTACCATAAGTTTATGAATAAGATATACAAAACCAATCTACTTGAATGTGGTGTCAAATAGTTGGAGAAAAATGCATAACCCAATTGGTTAAACTATTTGAGAAACAATAATTATTTAAAAAATTTTTAAGCCCCGATTTGAAAATCGGGGCTTAAAAATTTTTTTAAATAAAAAGGCTTTAGCTCAACCAAAAGATATAGTGGACAGCCTGATAATCCGCCATAAAAAAAAGATCTTGTCTTTGCTTTAATGCTATTTTAGTGCAATCAGCTATTAATCGTCGTTTTCATCCTCTTCGCCATCATCATCACCATCATTTTCAACGCCTAATGATTTTCCGTCAGAAGCATACATTACCTCAAATACTTTACCTTTCAACTCCAATTCAACATCATAAGTAAGGGTTGCATTGGGCTGAGTTACTTCATCTGCTTCCACCATTACAGCACCAGGATAATCTCTATTGATGCTTTCTTTCACAATCGAAGGAATTTCATCAACCGTAATCGCTCTATCCTTGGCCTCTGGTTTTTTAGATTCTTTGGAACATGACATCAGCAACGCTGTGCCTAGAAAAATAATGACTAATGTTTTAAGAGTTTTCATAATTATTTGTTTTATAAAGTTATTGGTACAAACTTAACAGGTGATTCTGAGGCAATTTTGAAGTTAAAAATTAATTACGAAAATATGCCAGTTACCCTGCACTGTATACGTTATATCCCACTCCTGTATTTCACATATCCCCTTTACGATTGACAATCCCAAACCCAAACTAGATGAAGCTTGATTGGCCTTGGTAAAACGATTAAACATATTTTCCGGAATAGTGATTGTTTCCTCTGAGGTATTTGAAACGGTAAAAGAGCCAGGCTTTATGTTAACTCTAATGGTTCCATTTATAGTATTGTGTTTAATGGCATTGCTTATCAAATTGGTGATCAATATATCCAACAAATGAGGGTCTGAGGAAACTTTCGCTGGCTCCAAACTTTTTTCCAGGCAAATGTTCTTTGCTTCTATCAATTCTGCAAACTCTTCCAATATACTTTCCACCCGTTTGCTAATATTAAGAGGCTCCACCCTGCTAAACTGTCTGTTTTCAATTTTTGTCAACAACAATAAGGTTTGATTTAATTTTGACAACCTATGTACCGCGGATAAAGATGATTGAATTTCTTTCGCCATATTTTCTGTTATATGCGACGACTGTAAGGTTGATTCTAACTTGGTTTGAATGATGGATAAGGGGGTTTGCATTTCATGGGCCGCATTTTCCGAAAACTCTTTTAAAACATGATAGTCCTTAACCACTCTATCTGCTAATTCTTTAATTGTTTCATTTAGTTCTTTAAATTCTTTTATGTTGGAATTTTCCAGGCGTAAAGGTTGGCTATCCCCGATTTTAAATCTCTTTAGATTGAGAAGGTTATTGTGAAACGACTTCCAAATACTTTTAGAGACCCTCCAATTAATTAAAAAGAAACTCAAAAGAAGAAGTATCCAAACCAACAATAAAGCTGCTCCAATTTTATTAAAGTAGTCATGGGGCTCTAGAATAGCTTGTCGAATTGTTACTTGGTACACCTTGCCATTGACTGTTTCATTCGAGGTTAGTTCCCTAAAGAGCTCGGTATCCTTTTCGATGGGATCAAACAAAAAAGTATCTTTTGCAGTTCCCGTTAAGATTGTTTTTTTATCAACCTGTTTCACTTCGATAATAGGTGGAATAGATGTTACTTGATTTGAAGTATGAATATGTGCAACAATTCTATCTTTATTAACGGCCAGCTTTTCGTCAATTTCTTCTCTAACTGTATCCATTAATAAAACATATAAAACTCCTCCACCAAACAACAGTAAAATGGTGGTTGATGCAATATTTATGATATTGGTTTTATGCAGCAGCTTCATTGATCCGTAAACCTATATCCCATTCCATAAACCGTTTTAAGATAATCTTTTCCACCAGCCTGCTCCACCTTCCTTCTAAGGTTCTTAATATGTGTATAAACAAAGTCGAAGTTGTTTGCCATATCAATGTGGTCCCCCCATAAATGTTCAGCTATTCCCTCTTTGGTTAGTACTCTGTTTTTATTGGTAACAAAATATAATAATAAATCATATTCCTTTCGGGTAAGTTCAATTGGCTTTTCAGCTATCGTAAGCCGCCTGGCATTTAAATCGAAGAGAATTTCGTTAAATCTGATTTCATTTTTTCCATCAAAAAGTTTTCTGCGAATAATTGCATTGATTCGTGAGTTCAATTCGGCTATATGAAAAGGTTTTGTCAAGTAATCATCCGCACCCAGATTTAAGCCCTCCAATTTATCGTCCAACGAATTTCTGGCAGATATGATTAAAATTCTCGAATCAGCAGGCTGCACCTCCTTAATAAGTTGAATTAAACTCAACCCACTTCCACCAGGTAGTGTAATATCTAACAGAATAACATCATACTCAAATGAGCTTAGTTTAGCCTCGGCCATGTTAAAACTAGTTGCCGTTTCGCATATATACCCTTCTTCCTTTAGGTAACTGGAAACCGATTGTGCTAAATCCAACTCATCTTCCACTAGCAGTATTTTCATGGCAATAATAACTTCAGCTAAAGTAATATATAAATTCTGTAGCAATTTTGAAGTAACTAATATTACCTTTCAACAAAGCCATCCAGGCTTCCATTTCTACTGCTATAACAAGTGATGGAAATAAACAAAACCTTTAGTCTACTGCTCCCGGACATTTTTTACAACGCTTGCCTTTTTTCTTGAATTTTTCGCAGCATTTTTTCTTTTTCATATACATCGCTTCATTCTCCTTGTAATTATTCATACAACAATTTGCTGATTGGCATACAGGTTGAATAAATGGTGTATATGCTAAAGGTTTTATCACAATGCAAATATAGACCCACAGCGGGTAATAGGAAATACCCTAAACGGGGTATAAAGCATAAAAGAGAGTCTTGCACTAGAATTTAGCTACCTCGAAAGTGGGGTATCCTTTTTCACCCAAATCGTTGGTAAAGGAAGTAAAGCGAATTTTGAAATAATTGTCTTCTACTGAATGAACAATGTATGTTCTATTGGGTTCTATTACATAAACCAGGTTCTCGAAATCATAATATTTCCAATCGTATCCAATGGCATCCCATAAAGTAGAATACGTATAGGTTTGCAAATCGGTATAATTGATATCAAGAAATGGTTTTGTAAAATCGTGCGCCACTTTTACTTTATATGGGTTTAATAAAACACCATTTACAGAATAATCTTCAATAATTCCGGTTCCTATTTGTTCAACTTTTGCTGTGTATTGGGTAAATACCAAATCCCAATCAAATTTATCGGGTTCTAAGTTTACTGTTGATCCACTTCCATTAAAACTAATGTGCACAAAGCTTTTATTGGGGTCTTTTGTAGCTGAAATAATATGGTCGTTGGTTCCATCTAAATTCGCAATACGAATTTGATATACGCCTGCAGATAAACTCATCACCTGCATTTTCTTTTTTCCTATGTTATCACCCAATGTTGTAATTCCACGATCGACCACATACACATAGTTGTAAGAAATAGCACTACCACCTCCGAAAACTCCCCATTCTCCAATCACATTGCTGTCTAAATATCCTTCGGAACGATCGAATCTAAAGTTCAATCCGGTTGATGATGTTACAGATGCAAAATTGGTTGTACCAGTATTGGCAACCGACATTCTTTTTGCAAGATTGGTAAAAATATGATATTCATTGTCTCCACATTGTAAAGCTAAATCCCAACTTTCACGATTTACTACTTTTACAAATGTGTCTGTTTCTAAATCGTAATACCATTGGGTAGCATAAAGCGGACCCATGTCGACAACATTGGTAGAAACCCCTGCAGGTGATTCATAAGGTAGAACGGGTTCATCTTCTTGAAAACAAGAAGTGAGCACCATACTCATTATTAAACCTAATATGTAAATATTCTTTTTCACTTTTTACTTACTACAAAATTATAAGAAACTGAGACACCAAAAGCTCTTCCCCACATAGTTGGCAAACTTGAGCTCCCAGCCGAATGTGCTCCTCCTCCATTTGCTCCTGTTTGATTTACATTGGTGATGTTCATTAAATTTTTTCCGTACAATGCTATTTGCAATTTGTTTTTAAAGAATGATTGAAGATAAGAAACATCAAATGTTCCAAAGCTTGCAATTGAACCTTCCCTGATAACATTCGTTTGCTGAGCTTCATCGTAGGCTTCATATAAAAATGGTTGATTTCCTGTGTATTTAAAAAACACGTTCAGTTTACCGTGCCACTTTTTAAAATTGTAGGATGCATTGGTTTGTACTTCGGGATAGAATCGAAAATCATTTGCTCCAATTACAGAATCTTTAATGCTATTGATGATCCCTGTATATGTTGCTCCAACTCCCAATGATAAATTTTTCCACATAAAATTCACAGTCACCTGCCCTCCCACCGATTGGAAGCGTGCAATGTTTTCGTTTCTGTAAATATTTGAATCAGGTGTAATAGATAATGCAATTAATCGAATCTGGTTTTGAATGTCGTTATAAAAACCTCCGGCAGAAAAACCAAACTCCACGTTTTTGTATTTTTTATTGGAGTATGTCATGCTTCCGTTGATGTTATTTCCATTCTCCGCTTGCAGTTTTGTATTTCCATATACATTGTGATTTACATCAACAAAAAGGAAATACAATTCTTTTAAAGTAGGTGCTCTAAATCCGCGAGAATAAGATAAGCGAATGTCTACATTTTTATGCGGTGAAAAACGGGCATGGATAGAGGGAATTACGGGCATTTGAAATTTTGATTGATAACCGAAACGAAAGGCAGGTTTAATGGAGAACATTTTTCCTGCCCTAAATTCCACTGCTCCAAAACCTGCGATATCACCCATATCTTGAAATTGATTTTCGATACGCGGACCTGAAGCCGTTTCATAATTGAATTCATACCCCGCCTGAATGGATATTCTTGAACCCAGCTTGTTGAAGTTATAGATCCCACGGCTCATGATCATATTGAACACATCAATATTCTCATCGGTTAAATTCTGATCGAGTGTAACCAAATCCTTTCTGAACGTTTGTCTTCTTCTCTCGTAGAATGAATATGAAACCGTCAAATCTAAATGATGATTTGGTTTAATAAACCCAGTTAGAAACAAACCATGGGTGCTTCTTATGGTTCTAAACCACTGATCGGTTGCGGCTATGTTAAAAGGAGACTCAGGAGCACCTTTGCTTTCTAAAAGTTCGTGAAAGATATTCCCGGAATACCGAAGGTTCAATTTCCCAAAAGAACGGTTGTATTGAAGTTCTCCAAAATATTGCTCCTTGGGTTTCCATAGTTTATATCGTTTAATGGAGTCTGAAGTATTGTATCCATCGAAAAAATATCTTCCTCCACTTACTTGTAAAAAATTCCTTTTGAATTGCCATCCTACACGGGCATCTACATTGTATGTTCCAACTGTTTCATAATAGAATTTTGTGTTCCCTTCTATATTGTGGTTCTGGGTTTTTTTGGTAATGATATTGATGACTCCTCCCATGGCATTTGAACCATAAATAGTAGATGTAGATCCTTCTATAATTTCAATTTTTTCAACGTTGTTCAAATTGATTTGACTTAAATCCAGATTACCGTCTAATCTTCCGATAAGAGGAACACCATCAATCATGATCTTTACATTTTCTCCACCTACGCCTTGCATTTTTACACTTGAGCCCAATGCACCATCCTGCGAGATTCGAACGTTAAGATCGTTGGTAAGAAGATCTCGCAATGTTTGTGCTCCCTGTCCTTCTATCCTTGCTCTATCAATTACTTTTACTTTATACACTGATTCATTCACCCGTGTTGGAATTGCATAGGAAGTAACCACATATTCGTTAAGGGTATTTGGATCAACCTCAAACAAAAAACTAAAATCCTGATCCGGAGAAATGGTATCAATAATATTTCTATAACCTACAAAAGAAATTTTTATTTGAGATTGTACAGTAAGGGTATTTTTTATTTTACCTGAGTAGTCAGTAATCTCATAGATTGGTCTAGAACCATCCAAAGGCGACATAAAGACATGTGCCCCGGAAACCTCTTTACCATCATTATCTTTTACATAAATAAAAGTTTGGGCTGAAACAAGTCCAGCCCAAAATATCATACACAAGAATAAGGCTATAAATTTCTTGATACTATTCAAATTACCTAATAATAAACTTTTTTGTTGCGGTTGAATTCCCAACCACTACTTGTGCTACATAAATTCCCGGTGAAAGATTCATTGAAGTAAGATCTATCACTGTTTGGTTAAAGCCAAGGTTGTTCCCTAATTTTTGAGAGGTAATATATTTACCTGTTACATCAAAAATATTTAAAGTAGCTGAATTAAATTCATTGTCCATTGTATACGCTACATTAATAAAATCTGACGCTGGATTTGGATAAACATTGAAATTAGCAATGATATTTCCTTGCTCTTCAACTGATACCCATCCTGCCTGACGTACATTGAAAATTGATTTTCCTGTTGCAGAACCTCCAAAACCCGTGAACCACATTTGATAAACATCTCCTTGAAGATCTTCTACAAAATATGACAATGAATCTTCAATGTCCCACATAAAAGTTCCCATATTAAATGTTTTCCAGTCGCTACCAATTTCAATCATGTTGGTTGAAGATGGTTGATAGTTTGAATACCAAATGGCATACGAATCAGCAGGAAGAATATTATTTGCTTCAGTAACTTTTACATTTCTGTTTGATTTAACTCCTGTTACGTTGTAGTATGTTCCTCCACCAAGATCGGTTTCGTATTTTTCAAAACTTAAATCGTAACTATCTTTCAATGGCTCACGATCCATAACCATACTTGTTGCCAATGCAACATAAGAATAATTCTTGTTTGAATTTTTTGCGATGTTAAAAGTATTGTCGCTTGTGTTATCTAAATTAGAAACACGAATGTCAACCGAATTGGTCATAGAATTAAATTTCTTGATCCAAACTTTTTTAAATACCGGAGCAACTCCTGCTAAACGAACAACAAAAAGCCTGTCACCCACTACATCATGCGTAATGTTGTTATAGTTTCCCCATCCATAATTTGGATGACCTGTTGCGAAAGCTTCAAAAGCTGAAGGCTCATAACTTGTATCCGCATCATGACAACGAAGCCAAGTAACTCCTCCTTGTAAACTTGTTGTATCTAAAGTGGTCCATGTGGTAGTATCTCCCGTTGAACGATAAACCTCAACACCAAAACCTGCATTGATTCGAATAGAAACAGTCATTAAAGTATAGGACGCTATTGCAATATCCCAGTCATTATTCATTATAACGGTATCATTGGCTGTTGTTAGGGTATAAAATCCTTTTCCGCCATAGCCTGGTCCAAGAGTTACTGAATCGGCAACTTGAGCTTGTACGCTAACGGCTAGGCTTAATAGAACAATAGTAAAAAACTTCTTCATTTCGAATTTAGATTTTAGTTCATATAATTTGTGGTGCAAAGGTATTTTTGCAAGAGCAACTAAGCAATCCCATGCATTGGGTAAATTAACTACCTAAGGTTGGGTATTGAGGTATATAAACTGACTTGTTTAGGGGATACGAATGCTAGTCTTTTTCAACCAATCCTTGGGTATAGGCGTAGTTGATAAGCTCTGCAGCGCTTTTACAGGAAAGCTTCTTAAGAATGTTCTTACGATGGGTATAAACAGTATGCGTACTTAAAAACAGCTTGTCGGCAATGTCTTTGGTACTTTTTCCTTGGGTAATGAGCATTAAAACTTCCATTTCCCTTTCGCTAAGGTCGTTGTGCAGGTGCTGAGTAGGCTTATCGGGGATACGTTTAAAGCTATATTCTATAAGGGCTTCAACCACCTTTGGGGTAAAGAATTTAATGCCGTCAATGGTGCCTCTCACGGTTTGAATCACTTCTTCCTCGGTTGAGTGAAGCGTGAAAAAGCTCGTAATATGGAGCTTGTGGAGTTTATAAATACTTTCTTTATCAGGATCAGAAAAAAGTATGGTTTTGTATTGCTCAGTGAGGGTATTAGTATTTTCCCATTCTGATTCGTTGAACATATCATCAAACCAGCGATCTATCATTAAAATAGCGGGTTGATTCACCACAAGCATTTCCATAAGTTGCTGCTTTCCGGTAGCGATTCCTGTAAGCTCTACCTCATCCAATTTATTTAGAATGCTTGTAAGTCCTGTTGCAATTACTTGCTGGTTGGTGGCTAATATGATCTTTACTTTCTGAGGCATTCTTTCTAAAAAACATACAAAGATGCAAAAAAATACCTGTTTTTCCTAACGGGAGATTACCGTGTAATAATAGCTTAATATCTTGAAAAAACATTAAAAACTAATACTAAAACGCAATATACTCGCTAAGTTCCTGTAGGCGCCTAATGCAGCATCTTCTAGGCTTAATCATTTTAGGTCCGGAAATGCCCCGAAATGCCCTGGCGTGGCTTATCCTTGATTCAAGCTGCCGCAGCATAAGGGTGAGCTTGCCAATATGCGGCCAAACCGCAACCCATTCATTTTAAGCATAATTAATTTTGCCATCTTAAATTTATATGCAACTTTTGAGGGTAGAAAATACCATGTCGAAACTAGACCAGATAAAGGCTCCTATACAAAAGGAAATGGAAATTTTTGAAACAAAATTCAAAGAATCCATGAAAAGTTCTGCACCCTTACTTGACAAGATCACACATTATATTGTAAAGAGAAAAGGAAAACAAATACGACCCATGTTTGTATTCCTGAGCGCCCATGTTACAGGAGAAGTTACCGATACAACTTTTAGAGCAGGGATACTTATAGAATTATTGCATACCGCAACTTTAGTTCATGATGATGTTGTTGATGACAGCAATGAACGCAGAGGTTTTTTTTCATTAAATGCAATCTGGAAAAATAAAATTGCAGTTTTAGTAGGAGATTTCTTATTGAGTAAAGGACTTTTACTTGCGACCCAAAGTGGAGATTATAAATTGTTGGAGATCGTTACAAATGCGGTTAAATTAATGAGCGAAGGCGAGCTTTTACAAATAGAAAAAGCACGCAGATTAGATATAGTTGAAGAAGTTTATTTTGAGATAATCAAAAGAAAAACGGCATCACTTATTGCATCATGTTGCGCCTGTGGCGCAACCAGCAATGGAAGTAGCGAAGAGACCATAAAGATCATGAGTGATTTTGGTGAAAAGATAGGAATTGCATTTCAAATAAAAGATGATCTTTTTGATTACGAAAATTCGCATTTAATTGGCAAACCCACGGGCATTGACATTAAAGAACAAAAAATGACCTTGCCTCTTATTTACGCATTAAATAATACTGATAAGGCTACAAAAAGATCTATTATTCGTATTGTAAAGAACAACAACAACGATCCGAAAAAAGTGGCGGATGTAATTGAATTCGTCAATAAAAGTGGTGGTTTGCAATATGCCACTGAAAAAATGAACACTTATAAAGATGAGGCGTTGGCGATGCTAAAAGTCTTTCCAGATAGCGAGTACAAGACCTCGTTAGTCGATCTGGTGAATTTTACCGTAGAAAGAAATCATTAATAATCCTTTTTAAATTGGTGAGCAATTGGCCTCCAAACAGCCCAAACCCTCTATATTTGGACGCTACAGCTTCACCTCCCGCCTGAATAACCGTTATAAAAAAAGCTTTTGGGATTTTTTATAAAAGTTCTATCTTTGCACTCCTTAATAAGGTCCAGTAATGTCCGATGGTGTAACTGGCAACACGTCTGGTTTTGGTCCAGAAGAGTCCAGGTTCGAGCCCTGGTCGGACAACGAAAGCTTCCATGTGAATGGGAGCTTTTTTGTTTTTAAAATTATTTTTTGCCCTGGCCCTGACGATTGGCTTTGCCAATGTCAGGATGCTGACAAACTTTGTTTCGTCAGCATCGGACAACGAAAGCTTCAATGTGAATGGGAGCTTTTTTGTTTTTAAAATTATTTTTTGCCCTGGCCTTGACGATTGGCTTTGCCAATGTCAGGATGCTGACAAACTTTGTTTCGTCAGCATCGGACAACGAAAGCTTCCATGTGAATGGGAGCTTTTTTGTTTTAGGGAAATTTCAGAAGGATTCATTAAAAAAGCCCCTCAGTAAAACTGAGGGGCTTTTGAATTATTATTTTTTGAACTAGAATTTAATAGTTAGTTGCAATAACAATACGGTGGGTATATGAATCCGTTGCCGTGCGTAAAACTACCATATATGTTCCTGCTCTTAATGTTGAAAGATCAATTTGCTGTAGATAATTTTCCGTTACTTCATCAAACACATAATTTCTAATTACCTTACCTTGTATATCCATGATCTCCATTTTCAATTCCTGACCCATAAATCCTTGAATGTTCATATTAACGATTCCATTTGTTGGATTTGGATAGTAAGAAACAATTGCCACCGAACCATCAGGATTATTAACTCCCGCTGTAAAGTTCACCTGAATATTATCCGTTCCGGTACAACCATTAGCATCAGTTACAGTAACGGTATATGTACCGTTTATAGATACGGATATAGTTTGAGTTGTAGCAGAAGTACTCCATAAATATGAGCTAAACCCAGTACCCGCATCCAAAATAGCAGGCGGGCTTGGCTGAACGATATCAAGGCCAAGACTTACAACTGGCGGGGTATTGATTGTAACAGTAGAAACACTTGTTGCAGTTGTTCCACAGCCATCAGTAACCGTTACGGTATAATTAGAAGTGGCAGACACCAATCCCGTTGTAGAAGTCGAAGAGATTGATCCACCAGTCCATGAATATGTGTTCGTACCGTTCCCACCAATGGTGTTAGAACTTAATACAAATCCGGTTCCAGGTCCACAATTAGAAGTATCCGTTGAAGCAATTGATAACGGATCTGCTACATCAATAAGTAATGAATCCGTAATGCTTCCACAACCATCGGTTAAGGTAATCCCCACTGTGTAATCAAATGGCAAACCTGTAACACTAGCTGAATCCCCAGTACCTAATCCATCACTCCACAAATATGTATAATTACCCATACCGCCTGCAGGATTAGCCACAAGAGTATCCGTTCCAGTTGCACATACAATTGCAGGAGTAGTAAATGGATTTAATGTTAATTGATTATAAACTGCTAATGTCACCGTATCCAATTTTTGGCAACCGTTTAATGTATCAGTTGCTGTTAAATAATAAGTTGTAGTAGTTAATGGGTTTACGTTAATCGAAGCAGCAGTATCAGACAACGGACCTCCAGTTGAATTCCAGCTATATGTATAATTTGGAGCACTAAACCACATACTCCAATCTTGAAGAATACCCAAATCGCCCCCTAGGTCATCCACCAAATGGAGTGTCCATAAACCGTTGCCATTTTCACCATTGAATGCACCAAATCCGGCGGCATCCTGTGGAATAAATGTACCCGTAAATGGAGCCGCAGCGCCAACTACAGGAACTACTGCCGCAGGGCTGAAACAGGTGCCGATAAAATTATCTCCAGCTCCACCTTGATCTGCTACTAAAACCATTTGAGTTCCAAAAGGGGACACAAGATATATATCCATATCTGCTGTGAATGTATGAGACATATTAAAACATACTGAGTCTATAGAATTAATAGTCATTGATCCCGAAACACCCGATACATTTAATGATCCAGAATTAACTCCAGCAGGATTTGAATCAGGAACGTTTACATCAGTTGAATCAGTATAGAAATATGGGCCATTTACCAAATATAAATTTGCAGTATCACCATAACAAATTACTGAATCAGAAGAAAGTAAATTAATTAACGGTGATGCATTCACAACAATGGTTACCGTATCAACATTTCTACAGTTGGCGGTATCAATTGCCTCCAAATAGTATGTTGTAGTAGCTTGAGGATTTGCAGCCGTTATCATTGCAGTACTATCAGTTAAACCAGTATTTGGTGTCCATAAATATGAATATGAAGTGTTAGCAGAAGTGATAATCAGCGAATCAATCTCATTGTTGCACGTAGTTCCGCCGCTGGTTGCATATGCATTTATAGGGGCTGAAGGTGTAAGGGTGGCAACCAATGGTGTTCTCACTGAAGGACATCCGCTTGAAACCGTCCAATTATATCCCCAATAATAATAAGTTGGGCTAAATGAATTTCCAGTAATAGAAATAATCCCCGGCAGCGTATATGGGTAAGCTGCTCCAGCATCATTGCGATATAGGGTTGGAGTACCTGATCGGTATAATCTAAAACCGGTTCCCGGTGTTAGATTCCAGTTTACAGGAATTGTTACCGCAGTTCCCACCTCACCAGCAGTAACGTTATGGGTAAATGTATTCACCACTGTAACACCATCCGATAATCTTTGTTCAAGTGTTACTGCGCCTGTAGATCCAGGATAAATAACCATACTTTGTAAAGTTGTATTAGATAACACATTAAAGATTAAGTATTGCGGAGCTATACTTAGTACACCTGTTCCAATCGCATTGTTAGGAGCCCCTACTGTTTGAGTGCCCAATCCACCACCTATATTCTCAACATAAAAAGTGTCTGTAGCATTCAAATAGGTGGTGTAAACCATCCCCGTATCCAATAACGTACCTCCAGTTGGTGTATCATACCAATTTAACGTACCTGAGCCTGATGCATACATATCCAACAGACCTGGGCCGCAACGAGAAGTATCATTCGTAGTTGCAGGATAAACATAGTTTATTACCACTGTGTCGATGGTTGATGAGTCATCACCACATGAAATCGATCTGAAAAACAATGTATCCGGAGTGGTACTGGCATCAGTGTAAACAAAAGGGTTTGTAATAGCCGATGGAATATTCGACCACGCTAATGTATTTTGAGAAATCTGCCATTGGATTGCACCTCCTATCGTTGCACCCGAGTTGGCTAAATTGATATTTGCCAAAGCACATATTGAACTCGGGCTTGCAATAGATGATCCACCAGAAATAGCGATATTCACTTGGCTCATTGCATCATTTGAATTAATAAAATCCAAAGGAGTGGTTGCCGCTGCATTAAACGAGTAAGTCCCTAATGCGGTCATATCGTAACCTGTTGCTACAACAATATCCATTGATGCACCTCCGGCCAATGTTCCTGTTGAAATAACAACATTTGGGAATACAATTGGATTAGGGCCAGCAACACTAGATGTAATCGTTACCTGATCAGTTACGAAATTTAGAACTGAGCCCGCATAGTTTTGCAATCTTACAACAACAGAATCATTCGCTCCATGACATCCATTAATAGATGGTCTTGCCAATACCGAAATTCCAACGTCCGTATTAACTGGGAAAGCATCTACTTCATCTGCTCCAACATCAGGGTCTGTTCCACCGCCATTTACACTACCAATAGGTCCAGGTCTTAAATCTCCATCAATATCCGTTACAATACCCGTTACCCCAATTGCACGGCTTTCTACAATAGACACTAATGTTCCGTTAATATGAGGGTCCACGTTGCTTATAAAGCCAGGATTTGCAAAAAAGGAATTTGAATCATTTGCTGAGGCTGAGATCCAGCTTCCCAAACTCGTTACATTCAAAGCATTATAGTTTCCAAATATATATCCGGTTCCATTACCAAAATAAACGTTCCTGTTTAAAGTAATGGTAGTATTATTATTTAAACTGATGGAATAATGTGTACCTGTAGAAGTACCATTACTTCTAAAATTAGAAAAAATGTTAGCCTTAACAGTATCCGTTGCTCCAACGGCAGTTCTTCTAAAGGCGAATGTGTTGGTAGCCGCTCCATTCACTCCAGCGCCTGCAAGTCTTACTGTATTAAATAAGAAACGGCCGCTGGCTGTTGTTGTTTTATTTATTCCAATAAACGAATTCGGTGCGGTAATTGGTACGGTGGCCAGGTCAAGCCCTAAATCAATAAAATTATTGTAAACCCGAACGTTACCTACCTGAACATCTAAACCAATAACCGGCGCTGAGCCAGTATTTAATGGAGAGCCTAAATTAGAGATATCGTTTGCACTAATAATGTTATCTGCGCCAACTGTTACAGTAGAATTATAACCGATACCCATAACTACCGGGTTAGTCGCTACGTTAGCAAAATTATATAGATTAGATACAGTGTTATTTGCTATTGTATTACCATTAGTAGTTCCAAAATAATAAATTCCAACCACTGATGGGGTGTTTGTTGCATTGGTTTCGGGCGATAAAGATCCAATATTAGTAACAATATTGCCTGTGGCATTAAAAACTCCAGATGCAATATATATTCCCCTTAAAGCACCGCTTGCAGTTGTTCCTCCATAAAGGTTTAATATCCCTGCCACCGTATTGTTAGAAATGGTATGATTGGTTCCGCCAATTGCCATCCCATCAATTCTTCCTGAAGTAGCACTTACTGCAATATTTGTTCGAATATTACCATTAACCGTTGTACTCCCTACCAGGTTATTACTAATTGTATTTATAGATCCGGTGGCAGTAACGTTAATCCCAATAAAAGAAGTAGAGATTGTTGCGGTTGACCCATACAATTTCATACCACCCACCTGATTTCCCGAAACATTGTTTGTGCCCGTGGCAGTAACCGTAATTCCATAAGAAATACCTCCTGCGGTGCTGGTAGTAACCATAATACTATCACTATTTGTGTTGCTTCCAATAATGTTGTTTTGAACAACAAAATTATTGGTGGTTCCTGCAGCTACAATACCACTCCAAAGACCCGGAGATGTTGTAGAACCTGAGGTAGTGGTTAAATTGAAATTTTTAATGATATTGTTCGAGATGTTATTATTGGCAAAACTGGTGTTACCGGTTGCGTTAATAACATTCATCCTTGATGCTACTGCTCCATTCATGGCATAATAGCCTGCCATGGTTGAATCAACACCCCCAAATCTATTGTTACTAATTGTATTGCCACCGGAAGTAGCAGTTGTTGTAGAAATGAGGATAATATTATGTGTATTCGCAGTGGTCTCTGTTCTTAGTGCTGTTTGGTAAAATTTATTGTTCGAAATGTTCCAACCTCTGTTACCGGCAGCGACATTAATAGCATTCGTTGAAGTAGTTGCTGAGAACCAATCTTCAAAAGTGTTATTAAATAAAGACATGTTTGTCCAACTGTTTGCTAAAGCATTTGTGGAGAAAATATATTGTGAAGGACTAGAAGCTCCTTCTGAAAATGCTGAATTATTGATATATAAATTCACTTTACCAGCAATTGTACCATTGGCAGCAACGTTTACTACTGCATTTGTGGTTCCGGTAGTAACACCTTGAATTCTCACATAATTAGCTCCGGTGCTTTCTCCATCACCAATATAGGATATGGCTGAAAAGCCGGTTGCTGTGTTCGAAATAGTAAGCTCTTTACTGGTTCCAACTCCGCTCGGTCTTCCATCAAAGCCAAAATATGTGGCTCCATTAAATACTATTGTATTTGAAGTACCAGTTGTGATTGATAAATTAGTAGCTCCCAACTCAGGGCGCACAGTAACCGAAGTTCCAGGGCCTGAACCTAAAAATGGAACAGTTACAGGAAATGTTTCAACTGAGCTTACATAAGCAGCTTGAAGTTCGAAATTACATGGACATGATAACCCGTTTAATGTGGCATCAGCAATAGCGGCAGTTAATGAGGCATAGGCACCTGTTGGTCCTACAGAATAAGTTCCACAAAGAATACCTGGCAAGGTAGCTTGGGTTCCACTAACTGGAGCACTAGGCACATTAGTCACTGCAAATACTTGCCAATAATATAGAGTATTAGAAAATAAGCCAGCTTGAGGTAAATTATAAGGTGTACCAGTTGTTCCGGTAGATGCTGATGCTACAGTACCGGCAAAAGTATAGCTAATTCCGTCTAATGAACGGTATACCGCAAAACTGGTTTCATCGGTTGAATTATCCACCCAGTTTACTGTCATTCCAGTAGCGGTTACAGCTGTAAATGTTAAAGTTGTTGGTGATGCAGGTGGTGTTGCGCTCCAAGAATAGGTTTGTCCTGATGCGGGTAAATTTGTTGGAGTTGCATTACCACTTGCCGTATTTATTGCACCTGCTGTAGAAGTGGCCCATGTATTAACAAAGTCAATAATTTCCCTATTGTTAAAATCGGCATTTGAGTTACCTCTTAAACCTACCTGCATTAAGTCCTCTACACTAGCGTCTTTGATGATAGATCCATAAACCACGTCAATATTATTGGTCCCTTCTGATAATCTAATTTGGAAATCCCAATTATCACCTGCATTAGAAAAATAATCCTGATAGTCAGACCATTGAACAACTAAGGTTCTGTTAGGGGCAGTTCCAACAGTCTGATACCTTAAATCCCCTGTTGCAATTCCTTGAATATCTTCGTTAAAAGCAGCTATAACATTGTTGGTGGTACCAGAACTGATAGAAGTATAACTGGATGCTATTGTAGTACCCATTGATATAAATCCATTGGCGTTAACACTAAAACTAGTGTAAGCAACCCCGTTATACCAAAAGGTAAATCCTATTGGATTGTTAGGAAAGCTTTGATCATCGTTGGTTGGAACACCTAGAACAGTCCCTCCAGTAATTGATGCATAAGTACCCGACGTTTGAGAAAACGTGTAAGTGGAAACCTGCCCAAAGGATTGTGTTAATAGCCCAATAAATCCTGCGATAAGTACAAATTTCTTCATTTTTAATTTATTAAGTAAACATTAAATTTCCGCAAATGTAATGCTTTTGGTGCATTCAGTCCAAATAATCGAGTGATAGAGTTTCCACAAATCTGTTGTACTTTTGTTCCCAATAAGCCTATTAGTTATGAACTTCTCCACTAATTTTTATCTAACCCCTTTAATACTAGCATTATATATTACAAATGCATCATCACAGATTATGATCACACCTCCGAAAGCACCTATAATTCCTGAAGAACTTACTACCAATAATGATACAAGAGTAGACAACTATTATTGGCTCAATAACCGCGAAGACAAAAATGTGATCAAGTATTTGGAAGATGAGAATGCCTATACAAAAAGCATGATGTCTCATACCGATGGGTTTAAAGAAGATCTGTTTAAAGAAATGGTAGGCAGAATAAAACAAACCGACCTCTCTGTTCCATACCAAATGAGAGGATATTGGTACTACAACCGATATGAAGATGGAAAAGAATATCCAATCTATTGTCGCAAAAAAGGAACTTTAGAAGCCAAGGAAGAAATAATGTTGGATGTAAATCAAATGGCGAAAGGATCAAGCTATTACGATGTAGCTGGTTTATCGATGAGTCCTAATAATAATTTATTAGCATTTGGAGTAGATAATATTAGTCGAAGGAAATACACACTATATGTAAAAGACCTTACCACTGGTAAAATCATGGAAGAGACTGTAGAAAATACAGATGGGTCTTACGCATGGGCTGCAGATAACAAAACCCTTTTTTACGATGTAAAAGATGAAGAAACCCTTAGAACCTATTTGATTAAAAAGCATTTACTAGGAACAAAATCCAGTTCGGATATCAATGTTTTTGAAGAAAAAGACGTAACATTTAACTGTGGTATCTATAAATCGAAATCCGAAGAATATATTTTTATTGGTTCGTATAGCACATTAACATCTGAGGTATATTTTTTAAATGCAAAAGACCCTGATGGCGCATTTCGCTCTATAATGCCAAGAGAAAGAGATCATCTATATAGTGTAGAATCTTTCGAAAAGGACTTTTATATTACTACTAATAAAAATGCTAAGAATTTTAAACTCGTAAAATGTTCTGTAAACAATACCAGTGAAGATAGCTGGGTTGAAGTGATCCCTCATAGAAGTAATGTTCTACTTGATGGTATTGATATTTTTAAAAACTACCTGGTAATATCCGAAAGAGAAAATGGACTAACAGAAATTCGCATTAAAAAATGGGATGGCACCAAAGATTATAAAATTAAATTTAACGAGTCAGTTTATTCAGCATTTCCATCTATTAATCCTGATTTTGACACGGAACTATTAAGGTATTCATACACTTCTTTAGTAACGCCCAACAGTATTTACGACTTTAACATGGGAACTGAAAAATCAAACTTATTAAAGCAGCAAGAAGTACTAGGTGGATATGATGCTACCAAGTATAAGACAGAAAGAATGTTTGCCAAAACGAATGATGGAGTATTAGTACCTGTATCGCTTGTTTATAAGTCTACAACTACACTTGGTGCACAAACACCACTTTTACTGTATGGTTACGGTTCATATGGAGCTAATATGGATCCATATTTTAGCTCTGTAAGACTTAGCTTACTTGACAGAGGGTTTGTTTTTGCCATTGCTCATATAAGAGGTGGACAAGAAATGGGGAGACAATGGTACGAAGATGGAAAACTACTCAACAAGAAAAATACATTTACCGATTTTATTGCTTGTGCCGAACATTTAATAAACTTTGGTTATACGTCACCGGATCATTTATATGCGATGGGTGGAAGTGCAGGAGGATTATTAATGGGAGCAGTTGCAAATATGCGTTCTGATTTATTTAAGGGAATTGTGGCTCAAGTACCATTTGTGGACGTGGTTACAACAATGCTGGATGAAAGTATTCCACTAACAACCGGTGAGTTTGACGAATGGGGAAATCCTAAAGATCCAATTTACTACGATTATATTAAATCATATTCTCCTTACGATAATGTTGAAGGCAAAGACTATCCAAACATGCTAATCACAACTGGTCTTCACGATTCTCAAGTTCAATATTGGGAACCAGCAAAATGGGTAGCTAAGCTTCGTGAGATTAAAACTGACAATAACAAATTACTCTTATTCTGCGAAATGGAAGCTGGTCATGGAGGAAAATCAGGACGATTTGAAAGATTGAAAGAAGTAGCTATGGAATATGTATTTCTACTTGACCTTGAAGGGATAACTAAGTAATCATCGTTTCCTTATTTGGCGAAAACTTTGTTGAGCCATTCCAGAATTATCGTAAGTGTATCGGGAGAAAAAGTTTCTTCCAATTTTCCATATTCTGCAACATCTCCTTTTTCACAAGTTTGAAATAAGTGATTCTTCCCAGGTAATTCAATCTGTTGACTCAAAGTATTGTTCGATGTGTATGTTCTAAAAACATCCAGATTCATTTTACTGTTTACTTGTTTATCCTTGCTTCCGTTTAAAGCAAGAATTGGCAATTTCAATTGTGATAAAATGCTTGTTGAATTAAATCCTACAAATGCACGTATGGGCTTCGTTAACCAAAAAGCAGCTCCTAAAGGATCGTCCATTTGAAATCTTTTTCTTGCTGCATCCGTAAATTTTTTCGAATCTTTTTTGTACAATGTCATCATCTTTTTTATCGCGGTTGTACTGTCTATTTTGGGATCAGCAACGATGGTTAGTATTTTTTTCAAAAATGGGCCAACCGCTTTATCAAATTCATCATTCGAAATATTGAACATATCACCCAAATCACGATTTTGAGTGTACATCAGATCAACTCCAGGAGCTGCCGGTCCGGCAAGAGAAATAAAGAACGCCAGCGGACGATCCTTTAAAACGATTTGAGAAACCATTCCACCTTCACTATGGCCCATCAATCCAATTTTCGAATCATCCAATCCGGTTCTTTCTTTCACCATATCTATTGCAGCATTTACATCATTCGCAAAATCGTAAATAGTGGATTGCGAAAAGTTGCCTGTGCTTCTATAACTTCCTCTATCATCAAAACGCATTACGGCATAACCATTTTTGGTTAAGTAGTCGGCAATTACCCAAAATGGCTTATGCCCCATCATTGATTCTTCCTTGTCCTGCGGCCCACTTCCGCTTACCAAAACGACGCAACCTTTCATTTGAAATCCTTTTGGAATTGTAAGTGTTCCAAAAAGATCAATATTGTCTTTTGAATTATGAATTCGAACATCCTCTATTAAATAATCTACAAACAACGATGGGTTTTGTGGACGAACTGGATCAATGCCCGTTAGTGATCGATTGAAAGTAATAGACAATTCCATTTTCCCTTGAATCCATTTTGCCTCGAGAATCGAATCGTGATTTGTTTTTTTTCCAATGATTCTTACATCAGCTGCTGCTATACCCACATTAAAACTATCAAGTGTCCATTTCATTAATTCACATTTAGTTTCCCAGGAATACTGTTCTGGACAATCAAGAGTAATCATGCTGGGGTTTAGACGATCATAAGTAACATTTAACTCAATTGTAACTGATGTTCCGAAACTAAGTTTGCCGGTCCAGTAATCCGTATATTGAGCATGAATGAGAATTGGTAATGAAAAGATCAAAAAGATAATTCGTTTCATTTGACAAATGTAGGTGTTTTAAAAGCAGTCTGCATCGGAGATAACTCTAATAAATGAAGAATCCATCTAAATACAAAACACACTTATGTCAATTAGTCGGTTATAGATCCTGAAATAAATTCGGGACGCCCCAGCTAACGGTTGAAAGTATGCGAAATTTTGTTTCCTTACTTCTTATTCTTTAGTCGCTTTTGCTCAATCTGATTGTCTTCGTACTGGTAATATTTATGTGTTCGATAATTAAGAAAATATTCTTTTTTCAAATACTCGGTCTCGCCATTTACCCGTTTGATATCGCTTGCATAAGTAGGGTTATAATAACCACGTATCCTTCTCTCCTTATCAACCAGAACCATGCTATATGGATCGGGAGCTTCTTTCATATCTGGATCATTAACAAAATATCCTTTTGATTTAATTGAATCCAATTTATCATCAGGAACGATTACATAAATCCAATTTGTATCCAATCCCTCGAGTGATTTTGTAAAGGAAGAAGGCTTTGGTAATGGTTGATTTTTATAATGTTCGAAGTAGGTAACGAAATAAATATCAGGATGTTTTTTAAAAATCTCCGAAGCACAAAAAACAATTTGATTAGGGATTGTATCCAATTTTGAGAAATCAAGAAAATGGGTTACATAAATTCTCTTTTCTAATTGTAGTGGATTAAATACAGAAGAATCAGTTCTCAATAAATTCACGGATGGTATTTCGAAATACAAAGTGTCTTTTATGGTTTTACCTTTTACTTTTGCGTCAACCATAGTGATTGGTCCATAAAAAGGCAAACGGCTTACTTTGTGAACTCCAGCGTAAATGAAAAAATAAAACAATACCGTTGGCAAAACCAATAGAGAGACCAACACGACAATCTTAAATATTTTTTTCTTTTTTGAATCTCCCTTTGTTTCCATACCGCAAAATTAATGGTTAATCCTTAAAAAAAATGGGTCCTGGTAAAACCAAGACCCATTTAAGTTTCTTTATCAATTGAATATTAATGGCCAGTTAAACCGCTTGGGTCTCTTTGCATAAATACAGGAAAATCATAATGAACAATATTCTGATGGTAGCCTTCGTTCAACATTAATATGATGAAGTAGGTTAATACAACCACAAGGCAACCAAGAGTTAATTTAAATGACTTTTTCTCATCTTTCAAGTGCATGTACCAGAAAATAATAAAGCCAGCTTTTACCAACGTAAGGACGATATAAACCACCTTTAAAATCTGGTCAATTCCAAAATGCTGATAGTAGTTTGCAAAGGCCAAACTTACCTCAACAGTAGTAACAGCTAATAACAACCAAAATATATTCCAGATCCATCTTGTTTTAGCCGGTGCTATCGGGTCATTCGGATGATGAATGTGTTGTTCGTAATAATCGTATTCCATTGCCATAATAAGCGAAATTTATTTTTTAATTATTTTTTCTGAATTAAATCAAGTAGAAGAAGGTGAATACGAATACCCAAACCAGGTCTACAAAATGCCAGTATAAACCAACTTTCTCCACCCACTCATAATGGCCACGGCGAGCAAACACGCCTTTTATTACCATGATAAGCGTGATTATATTCAAAATTACTCCGGAAAATACGTGAGTTCCGTGAAACCCTGTGATAAGGAAGAAGAGATTTGCAAAGGCCTTGGCACCATATTCATTTTCAATCATACTTGCACCATGAATATGACTTCCGTCAGGCAACTGAAAACCATGAACCGTTCCAGTAATAAATTGAGTCCACTCATAAGCTTGTGATCCAAGGAACATAAATCCACCAATGATGGTAAGAATTAACCAGATCACTACTTTCTTTTTATCACCTCTATGGCCTGCATCAACAGCTAATACCATTGTTACGGAACTCATGATGAGGATAAACGTCATTAACGAAACGAAAATAAGCGGAATATGTCCTTCAACTCCCGGAAAGTGATTAAAAACTCCATCAGGATCAGGCCAGTGTTGTGCATTTGCATTACGCGTTGCTCCGTAATAAATCAATAAAGCTGAAAACGTAAGTGCATCCGATACCAGGAAGAACCACATCATCATTTTTCCCCATGAAATATTATAAGGAGCCGCTGCTCCACCCCATGCTTGCTTGGCTGATACGTGTTCGGTTGTTGAATGAGCCATATATTCTTGTTATAGTGTTATATTAAAAAATTTGATCTGCATAATTCCAAAACAGGAACAAGTATAACCATAATCCTCCTAAAAAATGCCAATACAATGCTGTTAGCTTTAGTCCGGTGTAGCTTTGAGGTTTATATTTCCCTGCAGCTGCTCTTATTGAAGTTACAAAAAGAGCAATTAATCCACCAAGCACATGCACTACATGTAGCCCTGTAATTGCATAAAACAAAGAAACGCTGTTATTACCTGCACTAGTTCTGGGGTCAGCCGGATGTAAATCTCTTTCGATCAGTGTAGTCCAACCTTCCCACTGCAAATAAGTAAATATTATTCCTAAAATCAAAGTGCTGAATATAAATAATGTAGACAACCATTTGTTACCTTTTCGGTTAAACACACTTCCCATGATCATCGCAACGCTGCTAATAAGAATAACGACGGTGCTTTGCGTGAATTGGGCAGGAATATCAAATTTAAGCCAATCGCTCTGTCCCTGTCTTACAATGAAGTAAGAACAAAATCCTCCGAACATAACAAATATGGCAAACATGGCCAGATACATCATAAAAATTCGGGCTCTTTCCTTGTCTTTTGCAGTTGGTCCGGTATAAGCCGGCTTTTTCTCAATAAACTCCTCGTTCGTCATAGATTCAACCACATAAATATTTGAACTACAGGTAGGTACAAAAAGCTACTGAACATTAAAGTTGAAGCTGATTTCATACTTAAATTCCTATATAATTGGATGGCTGGGATTAAAAATGCGACACCCGATACGGCAATAATGATTCCTGAGATAATATTTGTGTACCCCATAAATACTGAGATAACACTCACCGGAATAAGGAATAACCCATAAATAAGAATTTGAAATGCGTTTTGTTTGCTATGTCCTGATTTAAATGGCAATAAACTAAAGCCTGCTTTCGCATAGTCATCATTTACCCTCCATGCAATCGCCCAGAAATGAGGAAACTGCCACATAAACTGAGTCGCAAATAATAACATGGCCATATAATCAATGGTTCCGGTGCAAGCCACATAACCTAATAATGGAGGTAATGCACCTGGAATTGCTCCCACAAATACCGCTATAGAGCTTACTCTTTTAAGAGGCGTGTAAACAAAGGCATATAGAAATAAGGAAGAAACACTCAATAAAGTACACAGCGGATTGGTTCCAAACCATAAACAAAGCGTTCCTCCAACTGCAAAGACTATTACCAATACGTAAGCCTCGGTAACAGACATTTTATCTTTAGGCAAAGGACGATTCATAGTCCTTTTCATCAGTTTGTCAAGCTCTCTTTCGAAGATCTGGTTTAAACCATTGCTTGCTGCTGTAATACAAAATCCTCCAATAAGAAGACAAATAAATGTTTTGGTTTCAAAAGGTCCGCCTGCAATGAGGTAGCCTAATCCGGCAGAAAATAAAACCAATAACGATAGACGAAGCTTGGTAAAAGCTATATAGTCGGAGATCTTTAGCGATGGTTTTTCTATTTGTACGGAATTTTCTGCCAACACCTGAGGGGAATTTTTTTTCTAAAACTGGCGCAAAACTAATGTTTTTAACCGAATTAGGGGATGGGTTAACAAAAAAAGCCCAACTTAGTTGGGCTTTGGCGGAGAGAGTGAGATTCGAACTCACGGTACCCTTTAGGAGTACACACGCTTTCCAAGCGTGCTCCTTAAGCCACTCGGACATCTCTCCAAATTTATTAATGACCGCGAAAATACTAAACTTCATTGATTTCTAAGCCCCATTGGGCTAGTTAGTCCTTTCACCTCTAATGGAAGCTAGAAATTCCGAGGTCACCTTAGTATTGTCTTTCTCTTTGGCCAACAGATACATAAGCTTGGTAAGTGCTGCCTCACAGGTCATATCTGCCCCACTTAAAACATTCAATTTCTTAAAACCTGCTCCAGTTTCGTATTTACCTTGCTCAACTGTTCCCTGAATACATTGTGTGGTATTTACTAATATAATGCCCTTCTGCTGAACTCCTTTCATCCATGTAAAAAACCAAGGTTCAAGCGTTGCGTTGCCGGCACCGAACGTTTCCAGAACAATGGCCTTGAGTCCAATTATATTGCTTATCCCCTCTAAAACCTGTTGGGTAATTCCAGGAAACATTTTAAAAATTACCACATTTGGGTCAAGTTGATCGTAAAACAAGGTTGAAGAATCATTCGGTCGTATAATTACATGATCCATGTATTCAATATTAACTCCTGCTTCGGCCAACAAAGAATAATTAGGACTCATGTATGCATTAAACTGACTTGTACTAAATTTAAAAGTACGATTAGCCCTGTATAATTTAAACTCAAAATAAATACTCACTTCGGGAACACGCGGTTCTTCCTTCTTATTTTTTGAAGACGCAATTTCTAGAGCGGTAATAATGTTCTCTTTGGCATCAGTTCTAATAAGTCCCAATGGAATTTGAGATCCTGTAAATATTACTGGTTTTTTCAAATTCTCAATTAAAAAACTTACAGCCGAGGCAGAATACGCCATTGTATCAGTTCCATGTAATACTACAAAACCATCAAACGCTTCGTAATTATTTTTAATCGCATTGGTAATTTTTATCCAGTCAACAGGAAGCATGTTACTACTATCCTTCGGCTCATCCAATGTAAACACTTTTATATCGGCATTTACTCTTTGCAACTCAGGAATAAAATCAACCAGCTTTTCAAAATTTACTGGCTTTAATGTATCCGTTTCAGGATCAACAAAACTCCCAATAGTTCCACCAGTATAAATGATTAAAATTTTTGAACGCTGACTCACTTTTTTCAGTTAAAGGTTTCCAATTTAAAAATTTCGTTGGCATTAGCAGTTGTTATCGATTCAACATCCTCCAATGAGATCCCAAATATATCAGCCAATTTTAATGCGACCAAACTTGTATAACTACTTTCGTTCCTTTTTCCTCTGTGGGGTGCAGGAGCTAGGTATGGCGAATCCGTTTCCAATACCAATCTATCAGGCCCAACTTGTTTGAGAACCTCGGGCAATGTTGAATTTTTAAAAGTAACCACCCCTCCTATTCCTAAACAATATCCCATTTCAATAATCTGTTTTGCTTCTTCAAGAGTTCCTCCAAAACAATGAAACACTCCCTTTTTATCACAAACAATTTTATCTTTTAAAATATCAATGATCATAGATGTGCTCTCTCTAGAGTGAATAGATATAGGCAATCCAAGTTCGTTAGCCCAACCAACCTGAGTAATAAAAGCATCTTCCTGTTGTTCAACAAATGTTTTATCCCAGTATAAATCGATTCCAATTTCTCCGATCGCAATATATTTTTCACTGTATAAAAAAAAATTCGCGATCGCAAGTTCATCTAAATAGTTTTCTTTTACGGAACAAGGATGTAACCCCATCATTGGAATAAACATTTGAGGATCTTTTGCAACCGTATCTTTTAAAGCTTGTAAAGTAGACGAATCAACATTTGGCAATAAAACTTTTTTTACGCCGACAGTTTTACAACGTGATACCACCTCATCCCAATCAGGTAAAAAACTTTCTTCGTATAAATGCGAATGTGTATCAACGATCATTGTGCAAAGTTATTATTAATTTTTATGCTGCCTTACGGGCTATGCGCAGTACTCCTCAGTCTCCGCCTTTGGCGTATCCTTGCGGGGTACGTGCTTCTATCCCGGGCAGATCTCGGCCAGCGGCTATCCTCACGTTTCGGTTGTCTTCAGTTAGAACAAGCATTTATGCTTCGATCAGTAAAAAGAGCGACATCCTTTTTTGTTTTTATGCAAATTCTTCCTCGAATAAAGAGACCCCAGTTGGAGCTGGGGATCGGTTTAAGATTTAGAAAAACACCAGATGGCACATGCTAACCGAAGCGTCAGCAAAAGCCGTCCAAATCAATTAAAAAATTGACTACATAAAAATATTTAGTCTAACGTAGAATTTGCATATTCTGTGAATCCATTTTTATAAAGACCCACATTAAAATAGTAAAACCAAGCAATGATGAACCACCATAACTAAAGAATGGCAAAGGCACACCTACGGCAGGGGCTAAACCAATAGTGGTTCCCACATTCATAAAATAATGGAAGAACATTAAGCATGCGACGCAATAACCATACACCATGTGAAACTTATTTCGCTGTCGGTCGGCAGTTAAAACAAGCCGGATTAAAAATGCCAAGTAGATGAGTAAAACCAGGGTTGATCCCCAGAATCCCCATTCTTCGCCAACGACAGAAAAAATAAAATCAGTACGTTGTTTTGGAATAAAATGCAGTTTTGTAAACGACCCATGTAAATATCCTTTGCCCAAAACACCTCCCGACCCTATGGCAACTTTCGAATTGTAAACATTCCATGCAGCTCCTTTTCTATCTGTTTCTTTACCCAGCAAAACCATGATTCGCGTTCTGTGGTGAGGTTTTAAAACGTTGTTATAAATTGGTTTTACCAATAAAGTAAACGAAATAAGAAAAATAAAAATCGCCAAAATTGTTCCGGCACCCCCAATGATTCTTCGAAAAGCAAAACATACACCTGCTATTACCAGCATCGATAAAACTGTAAACACCGCAGGCAAAACAGGTGGTAAAACAGGAGGCACCCAACCAGGATAACCAATATTACTTGGCTCCATAAGTTTACCAACAGAAACAACTTCTGGCAACATGGATGCAACCATTCCTGGAAGAACTAATGCCATTATAAAAAACCCCAACATCAATACTGCACCCTTCCATCCATTTCGAAGATCGGTTACAAAAAATGCAACCAAAATTCCTACAATAAGTAATGCAATTAACACTGTTGATGCAGGTAAAAGAATCGTCATAAAAAAGACGATGACCATAACTACACCTGTTATAAAATACAACCATGACAATCCAAATCTAAAAAATGCCAGTACAAATGACATAAAGACCAAGGTTGAGCCGGTATCGTTTTCCAGTAGAATAAGAGTTGCGGGTGCTAATAATGCTATGAAGATTATTACACCATCAACCGTAGCGTTCAAAACAGGAATAGTTTGAAAACGACGAATCAAGGACCGGCTTTTGGAAGTAGGTTCAAAAGAGAAATTGGATCCAGAGATCAGCTTGGCAATAATAAGGGCCGTTGCAAACTTCGCAAATTCGGAAGGCTGAATTTTTATTGGGCCAAGTTCAATCCATGCTTTATTTCCATCCACCTTTTGCCCTATAATGAGCACCAGAATGAGCATAACAATGACCGCTCCATAGAAGATGAACCAGAAGTTGGTATAAAACCTGCTATCAAATAACATGATAAAGAATGCCAGCATAAAACAAATTCCCATCCACAATAATTGCTTACCGTGCGATGTACCCAAATCGAATATCGCCCTACTTTCTTCGGTGCTGGATGAAGAATAAATATTCGCCCATCCAAAAATCACTAGAAAAAAATAGAAAAAGACCAACCAAGGGTCTACGTTACCCAGTATGCCGTTGCTCCTTTTCAATTATGGCTTTTTGATGTTTTAACTACATTCATTAAGTTCTTTTCCATCATTTGTTTTTCCATCGTAGGACGTGATGTTTTTCCCTTCAGATATTTCTCAACAAGTAATGCTGCTATTGGAGCTGCCCATGTTCCGCCAAAACCGGCATTCTCTATAAGTATTCCAATTGTAATCTTCGGATTTTCTCGTGGAGCATAACACATAAATACAGAGTGATTTTCACCATGTGGGTTTTGCGCAGTTCCTGTTTTTCCACAAATAGCAATATCCTCCAGCCTTATATGATAAGCTGTTCCGCCAGGCAAATTGGCTGCTCCATACATCCCCTCCTGCACCACATCAAAATATTTATCATCTACACCTACATAATTTTTCTTGAATTGCTCTGGGTCCACTGCTTTATTGCCCACCTTTTTTCCTACATGTGGCGTTATCCAATAACCTCTATTTGCCACCACGCAAGCCAAATTAGCTATTTGCATTACATTAGCCTGTAATTCACCTTGTCCAATTCCCAAAGAAACTAAAGTCATTCCGGTCCAACGACCCGGATATATTTTATTGAAATATTCTGGGGTGGGTACATTGCCTTTTTTAATATTTGGAATATCTGATCCTGGAAAATTTTGACCAAAACCAAATCTGTTGGCGTATCCTTTCCACACCGCATAACCTTCAGCAGGAGTTGGATATCTACCCACGAAGTTGACAAATAGTCTGCAATAGTATGAATTACAGGAAGCTCGAATAGAAGTAACCAAATCAGGTGAACCATGCCCATGGCAATCGATGGTATGAGATGCTGATATTCTGAATCCATTATTGCAAGGATAGCGTGTATCAGCAGTTACAAATCCTTCTTGCTGTCCTGCTAAAGCCTGGAAAATTTTAAATGTAGAACCGGGAGGATAGCCATCCATAATTGCACGGTTATACAAAGGCTTATTGGGGTCTAATAATAACTTCGGATAATTTTGTTTCCGACCTCTCCCTACCAATAAATTTGGATCGTATGTAGGGGCTGAAACCAAACATAAAACTTCACCAGTTTTAGGTTCTATAGCTACAATTGCACCTTTTTTATTGGCCATTAGCAGTTCAGCATATTCCTGTAAGTCAGCATCAATTGTAATAGTAAGATTTTCTCCCTGAACTGAAACTGTATCTTCAGCTCCATCTAAATAACTTCCACGTTCGTTTTGTTTTACATCCACAAAAACTTTTCGAACTCCTTTAATTCCACGAAGAACTTTTTCGTAAGATTTTTCAATTCCGCTTTTCCCTATATAATCTCCGGGGCGATAATAAGAGTCATGATTTGTAATAGCAGTATCACACTCTGCTACTTCTCCAAGAATTAAAGCTCCTATAGGACGAGGATATCTTCTCAATGATTTTTTTTCGAGATAATATCCCGGAAACAAAAACATTTTTTCTTTAATGGCTGCTACGTTTTCTTTTGAAATATCTCTTACAATAGCAACTGGCTCTGTTTTGCTTGCTTCACGATTTTTTATCCTCTTCCAGGCAAGACGTGATACTTTTGCAAATTCCTCTACAGGAATATCCACCAGTTCGCAAAAATCAATCGTATCAATTCCTTTTGTTGTGGAAAGAATTTTAGGGATATCATCCAATTTTGCTCTTTCGATGGGGGCTACCTCTATCGGTGTCATATAAATATCGAATGCAAAATCATTGCCAACCATAATCTTTCCATTACGGTCAAGAATGTTTCCTCTGGCAGGAAAACGAACAATTCGCTTAATGGCATAAGCATCAGCAAACTTTTTGTTGTATTCGGTGTTGATCACCTGTAATTGCAATAGCTTAAAAACAAACGCTATGGCAATAAAAACAAAAATGCCTATGTAAATATATTTTCTAGCGCTTTCGTCTTTCATTTTTCTTTTTTGCCGGTTTCATGAATAGCATTTGTATAAACACTAATAATGTAATATTAAGTATAGAACTGGCCAGGGTTTTTTTCACAATCAATAAAATTGAACTCGGATTAAAAACTTCCAATGAGAAAAATGCAAGTTGATGAATTAAGATAAGAATGGAAGAGTAGATTAAATATTTCCGGTTTCCAAAAGTATAAAGTCCAGGACTGATATTATTATCTTCATCTTCGGGCGCTAAATAAAATCTAAGTGTGAAGATTCTAATAAAAGCCAAAAGCGTTGATGCTGCCGCATGAAGGCCTACTGTATTCAAAAAGAGATCCATTACCAATCCTGAGAAAAAACCGAACAAAAGCATCACCACTTTTGAACTCCTCACCGGCATAAGCAACAGACCTAAAAAATAAATATGTGGAACAAAATAAATTCCAATCTCAAGTCTGCTTACAAGAAAAATATCTATCACAAGCAAAGCCAGAAGTCGAAGTGCTATGAGGAGATTCCGATTATTCATGGCTCACCGGTGCTAAATCAATTGCAAGACTATCTTCCAGATTTTTTTGTTCAGCTTCATACTTGTAATCAATAGCATATACTTGTCGCAATGCGGTGAATGAAGTTGATAAACGAACAAGTATGAGGTAAGACCCATCATCAGGATCTATTGTGTAACCAGTAACGAACCCAACCAAGAGCCCTTCCGGAAAAATTCTAGATTTTAAACCTGAGGTTTCAATGGTGTCACCAGGTTGAATACTTACGTGATTGGGAATATCAACTACTTTTGAAAATACCGAGGACTTTCCATCCCAGGCCAATGTCCCTGCATCCTTTGACTTTCTCGTTTGAATGGAAACAGGGAAATTGGTATTTAAAACAGACATGCATACCGAAAAATTTTCACTTACGCCTTTTACCACACCTGCAATACCTGAAGGTGAAATAATTCCCATACCTGGGTGAATTCCCTGAGCAGAACCCGCATCAATGGTAAAATAGTTTTGGGTTTTTGAAAGTGAATTATTGATCACATTACATGGTGTATATGTAAAAACTTGCTTGTATGAAGAGTCAGTTCCCTTAGGTTGTGCTGCAAAGTTTCTCCAACTTTGTTCAACTAAGGCGTATAGTCTCACATTTTCTTCTGCAAGGATTTCATTTTCTTTTTTCAAATAGAAGTATTCTCTAAACCCTCCATAGTAAGAGTAAATCTTCCCGGTAAACTCACTGGTAGAGTTTAAAAAAGCAACTTTTTGAAAGTTAGTTCGCTGAAGAATGAGAAATAATGCGACTCCTTCCAACAACAAAAACAGGAGTATGAACCCAAATTTTTGTAGTAAGAAAGATAGGTTGCGCATTTATGTTCAAGGGTGTTTTATTTAATGAGAAATGAAAACTTGTCGATATTCTTAAGAGCAATTCCGGTGCCTCTTGCTACTGCACGCAACGGATCATCAGCTACATGCACTGGTAATTTGGTTTTCAAGCTGATCCTTTTATCAAGCCCTCTCAACAATGCACCACCACCCGCAAGATATAAACCATGTTTGTATATGTCAGCTGCCAGCTCCGGTGGAGTTAACTCCAATGCACTTAAGATGGCCGCTTCAATTTTTGTAAGGGTTTTATCTAGGGCATAAGCAATCTCCTGATAAGAAACCATAATTTCCTTAGGAATACCAGTCATTAGGTCACGACCATGTACTGGGAAATCAGGTGGTGGACTTTCAAGCTCTTGCATAGCCGAACCCACTTCTATTTTAATTCTTTCTGCGGTTCTTTCTCCAATAGTGATGTTATGTTGACGACGCATGTAATCTTCAATATCATGAGTTAGATCATCACCTGCAACACGAATAGATTTATCGCAAACGATACCACCCAAGGCAATTACAGCAATCTCACTTGTACCTCCACCGATGTCAATTACCATGTTCCCCATGGGCTCTTCCACATCAATACCGATACCAATGGCAGCAGCCATAGGTTCGTGAATTAAATATACTTCTTTACCTCCAGCATGTTCAGCGCTATCTTTAACGGCTCTTTTTTCCACCTCAGTAATACCCGATGGAATACAAATTACCATTTTTAAAGTCGGCTTCATGAACTTGCCCTTGTTGTAAATTTTTTTGATCATTCCTCTAATCATCTCCTCTGCCGCATAGAAATCGGCAATCACCCCATCTTTCAATGGACGAATGGTTTCGATGTTAGCGTGGGTCTTACCATGCATCAAAAGTGCTTCTCTTCCAATTGCAATTACTTTACCTGTCTTTCGATCAACTGCAACGATAGAAGGTTCGTCTACAACCACCTTATCATTGCTGATAATCAAGGTATTGGCCGTGCCAAGATCAATGGCAATTTCCTGTGTAAAAAAATCAAATAGACCCAATTTATTCGAATATTAATGAGTTGAGGTTGCTAAGTAAAAAATTGTTTAGAATATTAGCAAGAATTCTTATGCAAAAATAATTTTTTTTTGTTCGAACTTTTTCTTTTTGAAAGAAAAAAATTATTTTTTCATTAGAAACTAATTTTCTCTGTTTAGGTTTTTTGCCAAGATCATTTTTTCCGAGCTTGAGTAAAACGCTAACAAAAAAGTGCAAAAAAGATTTTAGGGTGGTTAAATCAATGCTTAAAATGACGAATCCCAGTAAGAACCATTGACTGGTTATGGGTGTTCGCAGCATCAATACTATCCTGATCTTTTATGCTCCCTCCGGGCTGCGAAATAGCTGATATTCCTGCGGTTGCAGCGATTCCAACACAATCAGGAAATGGGAAAAATGCATCACTGGCCATTACCGAACCCTTCAAATCGAACCCAAATTCACCCGCTTTTTTTATCGCTTGTTGCAATGCATCCACCCGGCTTGTTTGACCACAACCCATACCAATTAGCTGACGATTCTTTACCAATGCAATTCCGTTTGACTTTAAATGCTTTACTGCTTTGATCGCAAATTCCAAATCAGCTAATTCGTCGTCCGATGGTTGCTTGCTGGTTACCACTTTAAAGTTCCCCACTCCTTCAGCACTTCTATCTATATCCTGCTCAATAGCACCATTTAAAAGGGATTTGAACATATTGAAGTATGGAACTGGTTTCTTTTGCTGAATGATGATTCTGTTCTTTTTTTGCTTTAATATCTCAAGTGCTTCAGGCTGATACGATGGTGCAATTAACACTTCAAAAAACAAAGTATTCATTTCATTGGCCGTAGCAAGATCAATCTCTGTGTTTGTAGCTATAATGCCCCCAAAAGCGGAAGTAGTATCACATTCAAATGCACGCTTGTAGGCTTCAAGCACTGTATCTGCAGAAGCCAATCCACATGAATTGGTATGCTTCATTACAGCTACTGTTGGCACAAAAAATTCCTGAATAAGTTGTACAGAGGCATCGATATCAACCAGGTTGTTATATGACAACTCTTTACCATTCAGCACCTCAAAAATATCATCAAGCCTGCCATAAAACTTTGCCTGCTGATGAGGATTTTCGCCGTATCTGAGCGTTTTCGCTGGTTGATTGATCTTGTAATGACCAGCTCCTTCTATATGGCCGTTTGCAAAGAATGAATGTATCAAACCATCGTAATGAGAAGAGGTGGCAAACGCATTTGTAGCAAAATACTTACGATCTTCAATATCAGACAGGCCATTCTTGTTATTTAAAAGATCTAGCAAAGCTGCATAATCACCTCTTGATGAAACAATAATTGTATCCTGAAAATTTTTGGCAGCTGCGCGAATCAATGAAATTCCACCAATGTCGATTTTTTCTATGATCTCGTCCTGATCTTTGGTTGATCTACTTGTATCCTCAAATGGATACAAGTCAACAATAACAAGGTCTATAGATGGAATCTCATATTGTTTTTGTTCTAATAAATCCTGTTCGTTTTCTCTTCTATATAATATACCTCCGAAAATTTTGGGATGTAAAGTCTTTACTCTCCCTCCAAAAATAGATGGATAATCTGTTAAGGTTTCAACTGGTGTTGCCGTTAATCCCTGACTTTCAATAAAGGTTTGAGTTCCACCTGTGGAAATCAGCTCAACACCGAGTTCACCTAGTCTTTTTAAAATAGGTGCTAAACCATCCTTATTGTATACAGACACAAGGGCCGAGTGAATTTTTTTAGAGGAACTCATGAATAGGAATTAAAGTGTTGATAATGAAATACTTAATTTACATTAATGATTTTTACAAAAGTCAGAAAAATTGTTGAACCCTATATTTCTATTTTTACACCAAGTATTAACAACTCCGCACAACTTGATTTTTAAAATCTTCACCGAAAGTGCTTTAATGGCCCTGAGTTCTCTGGTGGCAAATAAGCTAAGAACATCCCTTTCTTTGTTAGGGGTGGTTATCGGGATATTTGTAATCATTCTTGTTTTAGCCGCTGTTGATTCACTTAAGAAAAACATTAATGATAGTATCGACAGCATTGGGCCCAATACCATATATGTGCATAAATGGTCATGGGAAGGTGGATTTGATTATCCATGGTGGAAGTATTTCTTGCGTCCGCAACCTTCGGTTGATGAGGCCGAACTTATTATTAAACGAAGTGAACTTGCTGAAGCAGTTACCTGTGCCGTTGACTTTCAACGTCCCATTAAATTCAGAGACAATTATATTTCAAGTTGCAATATAAAAGGTGTTTGGCTTAATTATGAAAGGGTGCATGATATAAGCTTGAGTAGCGGCCGATACTTTACCGAAAATGAAATACGTGGGGGAAAAAATATAGTTATCATCGGGTCCAATGTGGAAAAAAACCTCTTCAACAATCAGGATCCATTGGGTAGCAAGCTAAAAATTAAAGGTCGAAATTTTGAAGTGATTGGAGTGCTTAAGAAAAGTGGAGAAGGCTTTTTGGGCGGAGGACAGGATGATGAAGTTTACATTACCTATTTCGCCACCCGTGGAATGGTTGACCTCAATAATTTTAATGTTCAACAAGAGATTGCCATTAAACCCAAAGATGGAATTACATCAGCACAAATAAAGGATGAACTCACGGGACTCATGAGATCAATTAGAAAATTAAAGCCATCAGAAGACAGTGACTTCTCATTAAACGAGGCCAGTATGGCAAAAAATCAATTGGCAGGCATTCTTATCATCATGGATATTGTGGGTTGGGTAATTGGGATTTTAGCAATGCTTGTTGGCGTTTTTGGGGTAGCTAATATTATGTTTGTATCAGTAAAAGAAAGAACAAACCTTATTGGAATACAAAAAGCCCTGGGAGCAAAACGAAATTATATTCTTACGCAATTTCTGGTTGAATCAATTTTACTTTCCGCTTTAGGAGGCTTAATTGGGCTCCTCCTCGTATTGCTTACCTCCTTTGTATTTAGAATATTCTTTACGTTCGAGTTAAGGCTCTCCCTCTCCAACGTAATGCTCAGTATTTTCATTTCTTCCATTTCTGGATTGGTAGCGGGTATTATTCCGGCATTTATTGCGTCGCGATTAGATCCTGTTGAAGCTATCCGTTCAAAATAATTTTTTTACTTTCGTCCTATGAAAAAATTTCTCAAAATATCAGGGACCGTATTGGTTGTAATAACCGCAATTATTCTTGTGCCACCCATTTTTATGGCATCATCATATACTGCTAGCTCAAGCATCATTATTGAAAGCAATAGCTACAATGTATATCCATATTTTGCTGATTTGAAGAATTGGGAAAAATGGTCGCCATGGAAAGAAAAGGATCCAACCACTGGATACACCTATTCCGAAAACACTTATGGTGCAGGATCCACCATGTCGTGGGATAGCAAAAACGAAGAATTGGGAACCGGCAAAATAACTACAGTACAATTCAAAAAATTTCGTCATATCAATTATCAACTTGATTTTGTAAAACCTTTTGAAAGCAAATCGGGTGGAGAATTTATTGTAGAAAAGCTTAATGAGAAACAAGTAAAAGTTACCTGGACCAATAAAGGGAAACTAGCATATCCTATGAGCCGATGGTTCAATACATTCATGAATCTTAGCACCATGCTTGAAAAGGATTTTGCACATGGATTGGATAATTTGAAAAAATTGGTGGAATCAAATCCACAAGTTAGCTTACCAAAAGTAGATCCTGAGCAAATGGAATTGAAAGAGCAATTAATCTATTCTATAATGCATCAAACTGTTTTGAACAGTGAAATAGGCGTAAAGATTGGGGAAAGTTATACTGCCATTTTAAAGGCAATCAAAGAAACCGAAACGGTAACGTTGTCCGAAGCGCCTATCTGTTTATTCTACAGTCATAATTATAAAACATCAAAAATGCGTCCGGGAATTTTTGTTCAGGGATGCGGATCAATGCCAAATGGTGTAGAGTGTTTTCCACTAAGAGAAGGAAAAGTTTTACGATTTGCTTATTTAGGAGGCTATAATGGAATGGAACCTACTTATGATGCAATTGATGTTTATCTTGAAGAAAACAAGCTCATAAAGCGTGAAAGCTATACGTGGGAATCGTATGTATCCGATCCGGGATTGGAGCCTGATTCTACTAAATGGCTGACGTATATTTATGTACCTATTAAGAAGAATTTATAATTCTGTATGAAGGAAAAACTTGTTTTCTCCATTTTAATGTTCTCCTCGTTTCTCTTTGCTCAGAAAACAGAAATGCTACATAAAGAAAAAATAGATAGCATTATACAAAAGCTAAATGAATGGGACGTGGTGGAACTTGATCTTTATGAAAGACTGGAAGCTTATTCGCCGAAATTAATTACAAGCGGAGAGACCAACAGATGGATCATAGTTCATAAAGAAAAACTAAAAGAGTTAGGTGCTGAAGTAATCTGGAATGAAAAGTAGAAGAGATATATTTTAAAATCTGAAAAAAAAAGGACACATTTTCATGTGTCCTTTCCCAACTTTTTAATCCGGCAAAAGATCTTTAGCTGTTGTACCTTTTCTTTTTTCTGGCCACGTATTCCTGAAAAGAAACCGTTTGTCCGAACTCGCTTTTCATTTCTTCGAGTTCCTCTTGCTCCTTCAACATCTTTAAGTACTTCTTGTATGAAAGAAGCACGGTCTTTATGTTTCCGGCATCATCGGTAATGTACTGCGTTTTCATGGTACTAATTTAAGCATAAAATAGGGGTGCTTTGGAGGTTTAACTATTTTTTATTCGACTGTATATCAATAATTTAAATAAAAAATCATGTCTGCCAAATTGCTATTTTTTTTGTCAAAAAAGGATATCTATCAGAGAATGTGAAACTTACAACTTTGACCCAAAAGCGGCAGGGATGCGGAGGGCTTGGCTCTTTTTATGAATCCGCGAAAAGTGGAGAAATAAAAAAGCCGAAGCGACTGCGAAGCCCGCAGCAGCCCAGTACAGCCGCCCAAAAAAGAAACTTCTTGATAAAAGACGAAAGACAGAATAGCAAAGATCTTTCGCCAAAAAAATCTTTAATCCTCTGTCCAATAAAAAAACCGATCCGAGGAAAGGACCGGTTTTTATAAACTACTCAACCTACATTTATGAAAAGAAACTTTATACTATTATTTTTTTATAGCTATGCGAAGCTGAATCGAACTCCAACATAAACCGGCATAGCTTACCATTTATATAACCAAGATAGATTTCGGCTTGCCTCATGGCCTCCTTATATGTCAACTTTGCTTCCATTGTTTTTATCTTTAACCAAATTTAGGTCTACATTGAATACAAGTGTAAAACTTATAAGTTCATGTATCACTAAACTTATACTTACAAATAGGTAGCCATTTTGTATGAACTCCTCATTTTTAATGGGATTTTAAAATATTTTTACATTACAGAAAATTTAAAATATCGGTAAAAATCTATGGCAAAACATCATAAATTTGGGCAAGAGGGGGAGAAAGCAGCCCAGGAATTCCTACAAACGAAGGGTTACAAGCTTATTGAGATTAACTATAAGCTCCACCCCTACGAAGTGGATATTATTGCTATACAGAACAAGGTGATTGTTTTTGTTGAAGTAAAAACACGCCAAACTGACGTATATGGACATCCAATAGAATTTATTACGGGTAAGAAGGAACAAAACTTAATTAAGGTTGCGGATTACTATTTACAGTACAAAAGGCCCAATACAGAGGGACGATTCGATGTAATTACCCTTTATAAAAAAGAAAGTGTCTTTATTTTAGAACATTTTGTGAATGCTTTCACGGCTATTGGCTAGCTTATCCTAACTTTGTGTAAAAGATTTCGCAAAATGAGAAACGAAAGAGGATCAAAGAGAACAGGACGATCGGGTGCACCTTCGAGACAAGGTAAATCTACATCATCCTCATCTTCGACAAGGAAGAAACCTGCGGGAACAAAAACGGGAACAAAAAAGTTTACTAAATCAACAAGCGATACTGGTGGTTATAAAAAAACCACTGGCCCTAAAAAATTTGGAACAGGATTTAAAAAAGACGGCGATAAAAAATGGGATGATAAAAAAGAATCAATCGATTCTCCAAAACCTCGTTTCAAAAAGAGGGATGATAGAAAAGACTTTGGTGATTCTCCCAAACCACGTTTCAAAAAAACGGATGAGAGAAAAGAATCAAGCGATTCACCGAAACCTCGTTTCAAAAAAAAGTTTGATTCTGATAGAAAACCTGCTGACAGAGATAAAAAACCTTTTGCCAAAAAATCGTTTGGTGATAAAGACGGCCTAAGAGGAGAAAAAAAGTTTGGAGTAAAGCCTGGTTTTAAAAAGACCTATGCTCCTAAAGATGATTCTGTCAATGAGGGTGAAAAAAAATTCACCAAAAAATCAGGCAGTTACGCTGATTATAAAAAGAAGGGTACAGGAAGCAGTTTTGCTGAAAGAAAAGAATACAAAAAGAAAACGGGTATAAAAACCTATACTGATAAAAATGATCCGGAAAGAGTATATACGAAGGAAACAGAGATTGTAAGAGGTAAAAATTCCAGTAAGAATTTCAAGAAAGTAAAAGTTTACCAGAAGACCGAAAAGGATGATGATGGTTCTATTAGATTAAACAAATACATAGCCAATGCAGGAATCTGCTCAAGAAGAGAAGCTGATACTTATATTGAAACGGGTGTTGTTACCGTAAACGGCGAAATAATTACCGAACTAGGTTATAAAGTTAAACCAGGGGATAAGGTTTTGTTTCATGATAGACCCATCATTGGTGAAAAACATGTTTATGTGTTGCTAAATAAACCAAAGGATTATATAACCACATCAAAAGACCCTCAAAACCGTAAAACTATTTTAGAATTAGTAAACGGTATTAAAGAAAGAATTTTTTCAGTTGGACGTTTAGACAGAAATACTACAGGGGTTCTTTTGCTAACCAATGATGGTGCCTTAGCAGAAAAGCTAATGCATCCACGCAAGGGAGTTTCAAAGATTTATCATGTGGAACTGGATAAGAAATTTACAGCACCTGATCTAGAAAAAATGCGCAGTGGGATAGAGTTAGAAGATGGATTTTTTGCACCTGATGAGGTAGATTATGCCGAAGGAATGGATAAGTGCCATGTAGGAATTGAAATACATAGCGGAGCCAACAGGATTGTAAGAAGATTATTTGAATCACTTAACTATAACGTTATTAAGCTAGACAGGGTTGTTTATGCCGGCCTTACCAAAAAAGGTTTAACCCGTGGCAAATGGAGATTTCTGAAGGATTCGGAGGTAAATGCATTGAAGATGATGTAGTCCGTATTAGAAATCCTATTCGATAATTCGTATTTTTAACCAGCATTTAAAGCCTCAGATTCAAGATTGGAAATACTTGGTACATTAATTAAGCAAACGCTTACGTTTAGAAAGAATATTCGTAAAGTTCGACGTAAGACTTCGGGTGCCAAAAAGCAAAGGAAGACCCTGCTTAAGCTTTTAACCAAAGCCAGGTATACGCAATTTGGTGAAGCCTTCGAATTTGATTCAATATTATTGGCAACCAATCCTGAAAAGATGTTTCAGAAAATGGTTCCCATTTATGACTACGATAAAATCTATAAAGATTGGTGGCATAAAACCACCAAAGAAGAGGCAGATGTTTGTTGGCCCGGAAAAATAAAATACTTCGCACTTTCAAGCGGAACTTCGGGAGCCGCAAGTAAACAAATTCCTGTCACCTCATCTATGCTCCGATCAATGAGGAAAACAAGTATAAGACAGGTTCTCTCTTTAACCAATTATGGATTGCCCGAGGAGTTTTTTCAAAAAGGGGTAATGATTATTGGTGGATCAAGCGATCTTCAAAACATGGGTCATTATTATCAGGGAGATTTAAGCGGCATCAATGCCACTAAAATGCCTTTCTGGACCTCCCCATTTTATAAACCGGGGAAAGACATTGTTAAGCTTAGAGACTGGAATGCAAAAATTGAGGAGATTGTTAATCACGCCCCGGAATGGGATATTTCTATAATAACAGGTGTTCCTGCCTGGAACCAGATCGTTCTCGAAAAAATAGTGGAGAAGTATAAGCTCAATAATATACACGATATGTGGCCAAACCTCCAGGTATTTATTTATGGAGGAGTTGCTATTACACCCTATTTAAAAAGCTTCGAAAAATTATTCGGAAAAAAGGTTCACTATCTTGAAACCTATTTAGCCAGCGAAGGGTTTTTAGCCTTTCAGAGTCGCAAAGACATTAAAGGAATGGAGTTGTTGCTGGATAGCGGAATTTTTATGGAATTTATTCCATTCAACGAAGACAACTTCCACAGTGATGGAAGCCTGAAGGAAAATCCGGAAGTAAAGCTTATTGAAGAGGTTAAAGAAGACACAGAATATGCTCTTTTGATATCAACCAACTCAGGAGCATGGAGATATATGATTGGTGATACAATTAAATTTACTTCGTTAGAGCATCATGAGATTATTATTACCGGTAGGACCAAACACTTTTTGAGCTTATGCGGAGAACATCTCTCGGTTGATAACATGACCGAGGCCATCCATAAATTAAGTACCGAATTAAATGTTCCTATTAAAGAATTTACCGTGTCTGGGACGGTTAATGGAAGTATTTTTGGACATCACTGGTTTCTAGGCATGGAAAATCAACCTATTGACTCAGCATCCATGATAAAAAAACTGGATGGTTATTTGCAAGAATTGAACGACGATTATGCAGTTGAAAGAAGACATGCCTTACAAAATATTCAGCTTGAGGTGGTCCCAACATCTAAATTCTACGATTGGATGGAGCAAAAAGGCAGGCTGGGCTCCCAAAACAAATTCCCAAGAGTTCTGCAAAACAAGAACTATAGCGAATGGACCGAATTCCTGAAGGCGTAACCTGCGGAATTTAAATAGTTAATCTTATTGTTTATAGACATCCCGAAGCAATAAACTACGGTGTTAAAGAGTTTTGATAAGACCTGTTATCAATACCTGTACGTTAATATCATTTGATCCATAAGGAGTATTGAACCAGACATTTTTGCAACATTTGTTCATCAATCCATAAATGGAAGAGTTAACCGACATAACACCACTCCCTTTAAAAAAGGAGAAAAAAAAGAAAAGTAAGCTACGAAGGATCATAAAATGGTCGTTAATTAGTATCTCTTCTCTTCTTTTTTTATTGGTAGCTGTCGTGTTTATTATTATATACTTCTTCGAGGACGACGTGAAAAAATTTGCTGTTGATCAGATCAATAAGGAGATTAACACAAAGGTGGATGTTGAAGACATTAAGCTTTCTCTCTTTAAAAAATTCCCTTACGCCTCCCTTGAATTTATCAATGTAAAATGTCTGGAGGTAACTGACAATGAAAAAAAATCAAATTTACTCGAAGCAAAATCCATATTTTTAGAATTTAGTATATGGGATATATTTAAAGGGAAATATAAATTCAAAAAACTATCAATAGAAAATGGAAAGATTGACCTGAAGATTGACAAAAATGGAAAAAATAATTTTGACATCTTAAACCCCGAAAAGCCCAATAAAGAAGGCAAAAAGAAAGCTCTGGGGTTTCAGTTCAATGAATTTATTTTAAAAAATATTCATTTTAGTTTTGCCGATAAAAAAAGCAAACAACTCTACCGGGCTCAAATTAAAAAACTTACATGCTCAGGTGCATTTACCGAAAAAACATTCACCCTTAAAACAAAAGCAACCATTTTTAGTGAAGTGGTTTCAATTAATGACGAAGACTTCGTTTCAAACAGAAATTTCTATTTGAATACTTCCATCGAAATAAATAAAACCAAAAAACTTTGTTCGATAAAGTATGCCAATTTAGAATTGGAAAACATGAAAATTCAGGTAAATGGGTCATTCAAGTATGACTCCACGGCCTATTTAGATATGACATTTAATGGAGAGAATTTAAATGTGCAATCTTTCCTCTCACTATTACCTAGCAGCTACAAAAACTTTGAAAAGAAATACAAGAGCGAAGGAGAATTTTATTTAAAAGGATCGGTAAAAGGTAGCGTTGCTACAAACAACACTCCTCATATTGTAGCAGATTTTGGAATTAACAAAGGGAAAATAAAGTTTTTAGAAGAAGGCATCAGCATGAAAGATATCTTCCTGCAAGGAAGCTTTAATACAGGTGCCGCCAACTCTCCGGAAACTGCCGAGCTTAATCTGCAAAAATTTAGTGGAAAACTTGACAACTCAACTTTCTCAGGGAATTTCCTTTTAAAGGATATGGTAAAACCATATTTAAAATTTGAAATTGATGCCGACGTAGATCTAGCCGAAGTATTTAAATTTATTCCTGTAGAAAAAATAGAATCTATATCAGGCAGGGTAAAGACCAAACTGGTATATGAAGGGAAATTATCCGGCAATTCATTTACCATTGAGGATTATAAAAACAGTGCCTCTAATGGGAGTGCCGTTTTTGAGAATGTAAATTTGAAAATTAAAGATAAGCCGTTGAATCTTGCCAATTGTAGCGGAGAGGTAATATTTGAAAATACGATTGGAACAATTCCGCGTTTAACAGGGAAGATTGTAAACACAGAATTCTCATTAAAAGGCAAAGCGGTTAATCTACCCGAATATTTCTATTTAGATGGCTATCCATTAGTTATCAATGCAGAAATTGCTTGCGATAAGGTCCTCGTGGAGGATTTTCTTATAAAGGACTCCAAGAATCAAAAATCAAAAAAGACGGATATGAGTATACGCATTCCAGCTAACATTGATCTACAACTTAAAACAAATATTAATGCCCTTAGTTTCCAGAAATTCTCGGCAAAAAATATCAAAGGATCAATTGTTATTAAGGATAAAAAACTTTATGCCGAGGATTTAAGTTTTGAATCCTGTGGTGGAACAGCAGAAATTAGTGGTAGTGTAAATACAGAAGACCCGGAAAATATCATTACTCAGGCTTATGGTTCATTTAACAAGATCAACATAAGCCAGCTTTTTGCATCATTCGACAATTTCTCTCAAACTACCTTAGAAGATCGGCATTTGAAAGGAAACACAAAAGCAAATATAGCCTACTCAGCAACCTTTGATAGTCATTTAAAAATGAAACTGAATACACTATTTGTAAATGCTCCGTTAGAAATAACAAATGGTGAATTAGTAGATTTTAAACCGCTGGAAGGCTTATCAAAATTTATTCAGGTTGAAGAATTACGACACATAAAATTCTTTACTCTTACCAACACCATTGAGATAAAAGATGAAGCCGTGATAATTCCTAAAATGGTAATACAATCTAATGCGCTAAATCTTGAAATGGGCGGAATCCATTATTTTGACAATAGAATAGAATATTACTTCAACGTATTCTTAAAAGACCTGATCGCCGCCAAATGGAAGAAAAAGAAGAAGAATGAAGATGAATTTGGCGAGATTATAGAAGAAGAAGGTGGTGCAAGAATTTATTTAAAAATGGTAGGAACCATGGATAATTACAAAATAACGATCGACAAAAAAGGAGTGAAGGAAAAAATAAAAGATGACGCAAAAAAAGAAGGTCAGAATTTAAAACAAATATTCTACGAAGAATTTGGTTCATTTAAAAACGACTCCACCACAAACAAGACCAATCTACTTCCATCTAAAAAAGAGCAAAAAAACAAAGTAAAAAATAGTGAGGAGTTTGAATTTGAATAAGTCTTAACTACTCATTTTCAGTTTTAAAGTAACGCAATTAATCCCACTTTGAGGAACTGTAAACGTGGCCTCTCCCCTATGATAATCAACCACTCTTTTTACGATACTTAATCCAATTCCTGTTCCAGAAATTCCAGATGAGTTATCGGCACGTGAAAAGGTTCTGAATAGATCGTTCAAATCATCCATTTTGGGATTTTTTCCAGAATTAATGAATTCAATAACCACCCATGTACCTTCGCGTTTAAGAAGGATAGTAAGTTCCTTTTTATCGGAATACAAATATCCGTTCTTAATAATGTTGAGAATGGCAATTCTGATTAAACTTTCATCTCCACGTGTTTCAAAATTTTCAGTTTGATTCTCGCCAGTTGGGATATCAAAATTGAATTTAAGATCAGTATAAACCAAACTTTTCTCATTCATGCAATCAAAAAGCAACTCATCAATTCTGATTACTGGTAAAGTCTTAATTTTTTCTTCATTTGAGATTTTAGACAAGAGCAGCAAAGAAGAAACCATATCAGCCATTTGATACACTTCGTCATTAATTTCCCTTAATTCGGTATCTAAATCAGCACCAGAAATCTTCTTGTTTTCGCGAAGATTGGTAATGCGGGCTGTAATACGGCTTAAAGGCGTTCGTAATTCGTGTGACGCATTTCCAGTAAATTCCTTTTGTTTGCTGTATGCAAGGTCAATTCTATCCATCATTAAATTGAATGCCGTTGCAATTCCATCGATCTCATCCTTTCGCGGGGAAACATTTAAACGAGTTTTTAAGCTAGGGTCAGAGTAGTTTTGAATTTTACGTGTAAGAACATCAAATGGACGTAAACTCCGTTTACTTAAATAAAAACTAAGGAACCAAACAGAGATAACTCCGCAACCATAGGCAACGGATAATAAAAATTTAAGATAGTTAAGTTTATTATTACCATCTAAATCTTCTGCTTCAATAATTGCATAATATTTTTTTCCACTTGAGGTGTAGGTCATTCCAAATACATCATACTTATCGATTCGTACCGAAAGCTTAGAGGTTTGTTGAAGTTTACTTAAGTCTGCCTGCCTAAAAATTGTACTGGGAAAATCATGATTAATCTCATACAAAGGTTTTAGATTTTGATCGAAAATATAGACCCCCTCATTTACAAGGTGACTTATTGCATCACGTTCAACAATATCCACCAAGGAACTATCGGCTTTATTTACATCGACAAATAATTTAAGATCCGTTTCCACTTGATCGGCCAATCTGGATCGAAAATCCTCATGCCGGAACTGAGCATACAATGCGAAAATAACAATAAGTACTGCTCCTAATAAAACAGAAAATAAAAGGCTAAAAGCAACGGAAAACCTCTGTTTAAGATTCAGCGCCATGATCTTCTCCTACATAATATCCGTAGCCGGATCTATTGTGAATGAGTTTTACATCATACCCTTTATCAATCTTATTTCGAAGGAAATTAATATATACTTCCACCGCATTTGTGCCGGTTTCAAAATTAATTCCCCAAACACCTTCAACAATTGTTTTTCTATTAACGATCTTTCCTTTAGATTTCATTAAAACCTCAAGTAGTTTATATTCTTTAGGAGTAAGTTCAATTACTTTTCCATTGCGCTTAACACTCATTTCTGAAGTGTTTACCTCAAGATCAGCAATAACAATAACTTCCCCATCAGGCTGTAACAAATATGAGCCTCTTCTTAAAAGAGCCTTAATTCTAGCTTTTAATTCCTCAAATGAAAATGGCTTTACCAAATAGTCATCAGCACCTGATTCGAGGGCATTTACCCTGTCATCTACTTCACCCAATGCCGTAAGCATTAATATGGGAGTATTAACTCCAGCTTGTCTTATATGCTTGCATACTTCAATACCTGTCATTCCCGGTACGTTAATATCCAGAATAAATAACTCGGCACCTAAAGTTGAATAAGTATCAGCCAATTCTTTACCATCATAGATTTCAACACAATTGAAATCGTGATTAGAAAGAAATTGTTTAATCTCCTTTGCTAATTTCTTATCGTCTTCTAATAAAACTAATTTTTGCGCCATTATGGTTCGTTAATTTTGATTTAAATGTAATTAATTTTTTTTGAACTGGAATTTTAATTGAAAAAATAGCAATCGTACCGTATTTTGAGTGCTTGAAGGGAACTTACGAGCAAAGACCAAACAGCCCTTAGCTTGCAGCAGAACTACTCAGTAGCCCTCCTAAGTCGCCAAAAGAATTTCACTTAAAAGAAAGCCCTGATCTGCATGGATGCCAGGTGAATTACATTTGCATTTCCTGATTTACGACCATCATAGTTGATAGAAAGCTGAAGATTGTTCCCGATAGTCCGTTGAAAGCTGGCACCCCAAGTAAAATTAGATCCGGTTTTTAACCCTTCCAACATTTCAAATGCAAGCGCAGTATTATCCGCATCGTTATATGTAATATTTATATAATTAAACTTTACGGTCAACTGTCCTTTCAAAATAAAATTTGTTTTTACCTCAAAGCCCACATCATGAATAACCGCTTCCTGGCCGCGGGTAACACTGGTATCCTCCTCAAATCCAAGATTGCTCTTATTGGCAAACCTATAGGTAAATGCAATTCTCCATTTATTACTCGGTTGAATAAAAAACTCAGTTGGTGTTTCAATATAACGAATGTTGAAGTTTCGTGTAGTTAACAACTGCGATAAATTTGATTTGTACCCAAATTTAAATTCATTATTAAGTGTTAGCATTCGTGTAAAATTAGTCCTCAAACGAGTCGAGAAAAATTTGTTTGACCGGCTATCAATTCCATTTGAAAAAAGTGATTTGTTATTTATATCGTTATAATTTAATTCCAGAGACCATTTTGAGGAAAACCGATTAAAATAAAGCGTTTGTCTAAGGCTATAGTTTGAATACACCAAGGAAGTATCAAACTGATCATATCCAAATGGGTTTAAAGAACTTGCAAAATCATCCTGTTGGGTTTTACGATCGGATTTAAAAGCCGTTTGGGCAGAAAAACGAGATAAGAATTTTTTAAATCCTTTCTCTTTTTTCCACGATTCGGGAGTTTGTAAATTGAGGGTAAGTGTAAACTGATTGTAATAAGTTCTAACAAAAGTGGTCGTGGGAAAAAAGAACTTTATATAAGTGAGTCCATCCGTTCCTACAATTGTTCCTGACCTAACTTCATACTCATCTCTTTGCTTTACTCCATCACCATTATAGTCTATCCAAACATGTGTTCCTATTGCATTTAATGCTTGTATATATTGATAATCCCGCTTGTTTTCAAGACCAGATCCGGCTTCATAAAATAGCGTAAGTACGATTGATTTCTTTAAGAAGTTAGCGTTGTATTCAATTCTGCCTAATACCGTTGATTCATTGCTTCTTTTTAACAAAGTAGAATCGGTAACCTGAAGGTATCTGTAAGCCAAGGTAGTTTTAAATTGCTGATCCTTTACATTGTTCAACTTAAATTCCATTCCGGCTTGGTGTGCAATGGCAGCCATTTTCAGCTCATTATCACTCGCCAAATGATCAATCCTGTTTTTATAAAACACCTTGAAAAAATGTTTGATGCTATCGCCGTTTGAAATATAAAACTCAAAATCATTAAATGCATAACTATTTTTTAATAATGAATCCTGAGCATTCAAATGAAATGTATTATACTCTCCAATAGCATTTATCCCAATCTGAAGTATTGAAAATCTTTTTGACAGAGAGGTTGTATGTCGCAAGAACAAAGTATTGTAAGCTGTATCCCTGGTTGAGGTTTGCCGAATAAAAGTATTAAGTGCCCACCCTTTTTTTCTTATATCGGCCTTGAAATCATTCTTGTAAGCCTGATAAATGTTTCCCTTAAAATATCCCTGAATCTGATAGGACATAGAGCCCCAGCTTTTTCGATGCAAATCGATTGTTACCGATGGAATATAATCATCACCAGTAACAACATTCTGGAAAGTGGAATTAGGATTATTTCTATTTAAAAAATTCCAATCCCTTTCAAACTCCACCGACCGAAAACGAATAAAAGGCTTAAAATTTTGATTGACCTGCTCATAGGAAACCAAAACATTCATGCTAAGCGTATCTTTTTCCTTTTTAATTAATGGGAAATTGAATTTTCCATCAAAGCGAAATGAATATCCGTGATCATCGTTTGAATTGAAAGGAGAAAATGTATTGATATCGTTGTGCGAATATGCTCCTTCTACACTCAAAACAATCCGAGGTGTAATTCTATAATCAAAGGCTGCGGTTACCATCTGTTGAACTTTTGGAGTAACCAATTTAATAACCGGCTCGAAATCTCCTTGTAAAGCTCCAGTAACCGAATCGGGCTTTACCCATTGATAAACCCTGCCATTTGCAGTTGAATTAAGCAAGATATAATTACCATTCCCTTTACCAAGATTTGAAAAACTCAATCGAAAAAAGGCACTGTCGGATGCTGTGGAATATTGATAAATTATAAAAGTAGTTGGAATTAAAGCCACAACCACTGTAGTATCAATTTTTTTGTATAAAATTTCACTGGTATTAAATCCAACTGAATCGATGGCGGGTGAATATGAATTGAGCAATGTGTCGCCAACATTATACATCGCAAGTTTTTCAAGATCAGTTAACGATTGCACCAGAGGAGAATTCCTGTCATCAAATTCTCCAAAATAATTAATACGATATCCAATTTTTTTATATTGCCATTCATTGCTAAAATGAACCATCCATCTTTGATATTTTCTATCTGAATATTCAAATTCAACAATGATCCTCTTGTCTTTTGTAATCATTTGCTTGGCGGTAAAAGTCAATTCAGCCGTATTATAATCAATGATGTAATCATTCTCCTGACCTCTTTCCAGTTTTTTTCCATCAATAAAAACCGATTCACTTCCTGATAAAATGATCAATTGAAATTCCCCATCGTTTCCTGTAAGTCTGTATGGCCCTTGATTCCCTTCAACCCCCTGAAACTCTTGTCTTTTAAATTTTCCTCTTGCAACACCACCTTCCAATTTAAAGTTCATTCCATTAACTACAGATTCATCTTTAAAAATATTTTTATTCCAAACTGTAGTACTTAAACTTAAGCCCTGAGCCCTCTTGAACATATTTAAAAAATAACCTTTGGGTTTTGTGATGCTAAAATCCCCACCAACTGCTTTGGATGAACCTTTACTTAACTGAATAAAAATCTTGTCGAAATCCTGCAAAGTTTGGGTATTTCCATTTGGTTGTATCGGAACATTCTCATCAGTAATACTGGCAAGAATTTCCACATCGTTGTTTAATTTCCCTGATAGTTGAAGATTGAAAGCGGAAATTACACTTGCATCTTGTGTATTTCCGAACGAAACTCCCCTTGTAAAACTTCCTGATTTATTAATTCCTTCCCATTTAAAAATTTCATTGGCAGGTGCATCCGTTCTATTGAGATTGTAAACCATTTTATTGGAACCATTGGTATCTGTTTTATTTATAACAAGGGAATGCTTTGTTTCATCACGTATTTGCTTGCTAAAAAGTATGGGGAAAACTTTATAGGTAACCTCCACCTTTCTTTGGCTTCCATAAAGCTTAAACATTTTCGTAAGATCAAAATAGATTTGTGCTCTGGCATGATCGATATTGTAGCATTCGGGAGCCAATTCAGCTCCATTAATCTTAAGGGTTGTTGATCCTGGCACAATACTTAATGTATCCAGGGTAACCGAATCGCTAATAATTAAGATAACGGTCCGTTGATTGCCAAGAAGCTGAGCAAAAGATGCAGTTGGGAACAGAAAGTACCCCAAAATGCAAAATAAACTCAGATATATGGTCCTTCTCAATGGCATTCTAAACCAGTAAAGTTAAGTAATAAACTTCAATGGTTCAAGCCTGTTAGCCCTTAGGGTTGAACCATCCAACTATTATCCGTACTTTTGCACATCCGAATTCCGACTGGAGGGAGGAATGAGCTCACGAGTTCATTAAAAAAACATATAGTAAAACGAGGAAAATTCACCCCATGGGTAATATAGTGGCCGTTGTAGGAAGGCCTAATGTAGGAAAATCAACATTATTCAATAGGCTCACCGAAACACGTGATGCTATTGTTGATGAATTTAGTGGGGTTACACGCGACCGTCACTATGGCAAAGTAGAATGGGGAGGACAGGAATTTTCCATTATTGATACCGGAGGTTATATTAGTGGATCATCGGATATTTTTGAAGAAGAGATTCGCAAACAGGTTATGATTGCCATCGAAGAATCAGATCTTATCCTTTTCACGGTAGATGCTCAGATAGGAATAACTGATCTAGACAATGTAGTTGCAGGTATGCTTCGTAAAAGCGGTAAAAAGGTTTTAGTGATCGCTAATAAGGTTGATAATTTCGACATGATTCATCAAACCTACGAGTTTCAAGGCTTTGGATTAGGTGAAGTATTTTCTGTTTCAAGTTTAAGTGGTCAAGGAACGGGGGATCTTCTTGATAAAATCCTTGAGATGATTGAGGACAAGCCGGTTGATTATGATGAGTCGTTGCCTAAAATTGCGGTAGTGGGTCGTCCTAATGTAGGTAAATCCTCCATTACGAATGCATTGTTGGGCGATGATCGCAATATAGTAACACCAATTTCGGGCACAACCCGTGATTCAATTTATACCAGGTATCAATCATTCGGGTTTGACTTTTATTTGATAGATACAGCCGGACTTCGTAAAAAAGCGAAGGTAAAAGAGGATCTTGAGTTTTATTCAACTCTTCGCAGTGTACGTACTATTGAAGCAGCTGATGTTTGTATTTTAATGATAGATGCAACCATCGGTTTCGAAGCACAGGATATGAATATTTTTACTCTTATTCAACGAAATCATAAAGGCGTAGTTATATTAGTTAATAAGTGGGACCTTATAGAAGAAAAAGGAACAAATACATCAAACGATTATAAAAAACTTATTCAGCAAAAAATTGCACCGTTTACTGATGTGCCAATTATTTTTACTTCGGTGCCTGAAAAACAGAGAATCTTTAAAGCACTGGAAACTGCTATAGAGGTTTACAATAACAGAGCACGCCGAATTCCTACTTCTCAACTCAACGATTTTATATTACCGCTTATGGAGGCTACACCTCCTCCATCATACAAAGGCAAATATGTAAAAATCAAATACGCTACTCAGTTGCCCACTTATTATCCACAGTTTGCTCTTTTCTGCAATCTTCCACAATATGTACGTGAACCCTATAAAAGATTTTTGGAAAACAAGTTGCGTGAAAATTACCCTTTAACGGGAGTGCCTATTGAGATTTATTTCCGTCAGAAGTAGTTTATAATTTTTTTAGCTGCTTTCGCCGCTATACGCTGTAGCTAACGGCTGCTCATATAAGCAGCTCTATTAGTTGCCTGTTATTCCACTGTCTATACGGCAACTACAATAGCTTCTAATATTCGCAGCAGTCAGGCTACCGCTTCTATCGGCAGCAGTAGATACCAATTAAGGGGTATTTTTACCAAACCTACTTTTTCGTCAAAAAAAATGAGCTATATTTGATTCACACATACATAAAATTTACCAACATGAAAAAAAGGCTATTAGCGTTATTTTTATTGGCGTGTGTCTTTAATCCTATTACCGCAGGAGGAATTGACATTTCGCTTGAATTAACCCAAACTCCTTATAAATGGGGAGGAAAAAACGGAAACAGCTTCGAGTATATTATCGGCGAAACGGCTGATGAGTATTTGGCGTTAAGAGCATCTTACTTTTTCACTTATGATTTAAAAATTGCTCGATACGACAAAGCAACTATGAATCTATTGGAGGTAAAACCATTATTCCCGAAAGATTACATAAGAAAAGGAGGTATTAGACCTACATATTCGTGGGGTATCAATCAATTCAAAAACAGAATTTATTTCTTATTTGGATACAAAGATCAATCGAAAAATAACATTAGCGTTTATCACCAAAAAATGAATGATGATGGCAGTATGGATGGAGATCCTGATAAATTAATTGAGGCTCCATTTGTTAATGGATCTGCAGGATGGTTTGGAGGAGTTTACTCTTTCGATTCTACCAAGTTTTTATCGGTGTATGAAGTACCAACCAAGAACAAAGAGAACCAAAAATATAGTTTCCATGTTTACAATATTGAAGACATGTCGCTTGTTTTTGAAAGAGATGTAGAACTTCCATTCATGGATAAAGACGTTGAATTAGTAAGATACGATGTTGATAATGAAGGAAGCGTATATGGATTGATGAAAATAAAAGAGAAAAAGCAAAAAGGAGATCCACAAGGAAATTACAAATTTAAGATCTATACTTTTACAAAAGAATCAGGAGATGTTGGAGAATATGATTTCGAAAACACATTGGATAAAGATGTATATCTAAACAGTATTATTCTATTGGTAAAAAACAATATTTTGTACTTTTCAGGTTTCTGGGGCAAAAAGAGCTCGTTAAATATTTCAGGTGTTTATTCTATCCGACTTAACGCCAAAACGGGTAATGAATTAGCAAAAGACTTTTACGAATTCAGCGATGAATTTATAGCTGAATTCTATTCTGATAAAGAGGTTGACAAGGCGGATAAAAAAGGAAAAGATCTTGAACTTAAAAGATTTGTATTAGACTATTTTAAAATTCAGGAGGATGGATCGGCAATTGTGGTGGGAGAACAGTTCTACATTTACACCATTACCATTGGTAGAAATACTTATACCTATTATGTACATAACGATATTATTGTAACAAAAATTGATCCTGCCGGACAAATTCTTTGGTCATCCAAAATCCCTAAGAAGTCTCAAAACCAGGGCTCAACCGGTCATTTAAGTTATCACTTCTATCAAAAGGACCAAGACTTGTATTTTATTTATTACGACCATCAGGATAATTTTGGTTTAGAAGATCCTAAGAAATATGATCGTGTTCCCTTCTTTACCAAAAAAATGGATTTGGTTTGTACCAAAATCAATCAGGATGGTGAAAAAGAAAAAGCATTGATCTATAATTATGCAGATGTTGCCTGGAACCAATTAAAAGTTTATCCAAATACTTTGCAAAACATCAATCAATCAGAAATAATTGGTGAAGGGTTTGTAAAAGGCAGACAAGGAGTTTTAACTCGTTTTACGGCTAGATAAATTTCAATATAACCAGCTTTTAACGCCTTCGGAGCATCCTCCGGAGGCGTTTTTATTTAACCAAATATTTCACAAAACCGCAGCCAATAAAGGCTTACAGCTCAATAGACGATCGTTTGGCCTATTCGCTGGGATGTAGTATTTTTACCTGCTGTAATTTATACGACTATATGAAGCCTATCGATTGGAAAAAAGCAACTCCACACCTCGTTGCCATCTTAATTTTTTTACTCATCTCAATCATCTATAACAGTCCATTGTTAGATGGAAAAAGATTAGTGGCGGGTGACGACACCCAATTTCGTGGAGCATCAAAAGACATTGTAGACTTTAGAGAAAAAGAAGGCAAAGATCCGTTATGGACTAACAACATGTTCGGTGGGATGCCAGATTACACCATCTCGTTTCAAACTAAAAATAATTTCATATCTAATATTTATCGTCCGGTAATGTCGGTGTTTCCTGTACCCGTTGGATATATGTTCTTCGCTATGCTTGGTTTTTATGTAATGCTCCTCGCATTCGGATTTAAACCTTATGCCTCCGCCATTGGTGCCATATCATACGGATTATGTTCCTACAATATTGGGGTGGTCACTGCAGGTCACTATGCAAAATATGGAGCCATTGCGTTTTTCCCATTCATCGTAACGGGAGTGCAGCTCGTCTTTCAGAAGAAAAATTATTTCTGGGGAGCAGCCTTGGTCGGTTTGGCAACAACTCTTGAGTTGGTCACCAATCACCCGCAAATGACTTATTACTACTTTGTCTTTTTCCTTTCTTCTTTCCTTATTTATCATTTTGTAAAAGCAGTTATTGCGAAAGAACTCAAGCATGCATTAATATCTGCCGCAATAGTGGGAGTAATGATAGCAGCTGGCGGTGCGGCAAATGCAAATCGATTGCTACCCACAAGCGAATACACTTCCTATAGTACTCGCGGTGGAACTGAATTGAAGAAAAATGTTGATCAGGCCGATCAAACCGGAGGTTTAGCACGAAGTTATATTGTTGGATATAGCAGTGGGAAAGATGATTTCATGGCATTCCTTGTACCAAATTTTAAAGGGCCTAACAATGCGCAATTAGTAGAAAATCCAGCTGCCAAGAAAACAATGGGTAAGAACAGACAATTGGTGGGTCAGGTTGAAGGAGTTACCTACAACAATTATCAGGAATTTATTGACCAATATTGGGGTGGAGCTGACTCTTACATTCCGGTGTATAGTGGTGTAATTATTTTTGTTTTGTTTCTGTTAGGATTTCTATTTGTAAAACATCCCATCAAATGGGTGATTATTCCCGGATTTTTGATCACACTTATGTTGAGTTGGGGTAAAAATTACATGGGCTTTACTAATTTTTTCATTGACAATTTCCCTCTCTATAATAAATTCAGAGCTGTAAATTCAATTATTATTGTTGTTACGTTTTGTATTCCCCTTCTTGCCAGTTTCTTGCTCGCAAGATTGGTAAATGAAAGGGAATTCCTCGAAGAAAAATTTGTAGGAAAATATAAAAAGAAACATGGACTGGTTGCCGGTCTTGGATTTATAGTTGTTTTAATGCTCGCAATGTATGTAAGCCCACGAACGTTTCAATCATTTACGAAGCCAACACACTATGTTGAGACAGTAAAAAAAGAAATGAACGAAATACAAATCATCAATGAAGCTGTTACCACTGCAATGTTGGGCGAAAGAACGATTGATCAGGTAGACGATTCAACTAAGGCAGAGATTGACAAAACCATTAGTACTGTTATCTCTAGTGTTGAAGAGACCCGTATAGCCATTTTCAAAAAAGATCTTTTACGTTCATTACTGATCCTTGTTTTGGGTGCTGTTGTACTTGGCTTGTATGCTTTTAAGAAAGTAAACTGGCAAATATTGGTTGCGGTTATTGGAATTATCACTTTGGTAGATGTATGGAAACATGATACACGCTATTTGAATTCAAAGAACTTCGTAGATAAGAAAAAGGCAAATTTCGTAGCATCGAACGCTGACAATATGATCCTTGCAGATAAAAGTCTACATCACCGTGTAATGAATTTATCGTTGAGCACCTTTAACGATGCTACTACTAGCTATTTCCACAAATCAATCGGAGGATACTCAGGAGCAAAAATGGGCCGTTACCAGGAATTGGTAAGCGGATACATTTATCCTGAGGTAAATAAAATTTATGCAAGTAAGGGTGTGGGTCTTGATAGCATTCTTCCAACCTTACAAGTATTAAATATGTTGAATACAAAATATTTTATTTTCGACCCAAACAGCTCTCCGTTAATGAATCCATTTGCTAATGGACCGGCATGGATTGTAAATAAAGTGGAATTAGTTGATGATGCCGACGGAGAAATTGAAGGATTAGAAAAATTCAATCTTAAACAAGTTGCTGTAGTTGACAAAAAATTCAAAGATCAAATCAAAACTCAAACGACGATTCCGGATATCAATGCGTCAATAACGCTTATAGATCATACAGCAAATGCTGCAACGTATGATTTCAAATCAACCACCGATCAGTATTTGATATTTAGTGAGATTTATTATCCCCTGGGATGGAATGCTTATGTAGATGGAACCAAAGCTGAATATTTTAGAGCTGATTATATCTTAAGAGGTATGTTTATGCCGAAAGGAAATCACAAGGTTGAATTTATATTTGAACCCGCTACTTATAAAAAAGCCGAGATGTATTCTTTAATGGGAAGTATTGTTGTATTGGGTGCAATTGGGCTTGCCGGATTTATGGAATATAGAAGAAGAAAAGTAAAAGTACCTAAGGCGTAAATTCATGCATATAGTAGCTTTGCTGCCAATGAAAGGGCATTCCGAAAGGGTACCTAATAAAAACCTTAAAAGTTTTAATGGTAAACCTTTGTATCATGCAATCGTAAAAACTTTGCAGAACTGTAGCTCTATTAAAAATGTAATCATCAATACTGATAGCGAATTGATTGCAAAAGATGCAAAAAAAGCTTTTGGAGATTTTATTATTATTCATGAAAGAACCTCAGATATCTGTGGAGATTTTGTAAGTATGAATGAAATTATCAATTACGATATTGAGAAAAATGGTGGTGAGCATTTTTTACAAACACATTCAACAAACCCTGTTTTAAAAAGTTCAACCTTACAGGGCGCCATCGATATGTATTTTGATGAATTACCAAACATCGATTCAATATTTAGTGTTACCAAATGGCAAACCCGTTTATATTGGCAGGATGGAGCGGCAGTAAATCATAATCCTGCGGAACTTTTACGAACTCAAGATCTTCCTCCGGTGTTCGAGGAGAATTCAAATTTTTATATATTTTCAAAAACCTCTTTTCTTCAATCCGGTAAAAAACGAATTGGATTAAAACCAAAAATGTTCGAGGTAAGTAAAATTGAGGCAGTTGATATCGACAATCCTGAAGATTTTATTATTGCAGAGCAATTGTATACCTTAAAATAGAATGAGTCAACTACTCAATATAAAACAAGCCATCCAGCAAGCCATTAATGATGGTCCGGTTGAACATTTACCAGATCTTCAAGGATACTCGGGGAAGAAATTGATTGCCGCTTTACAAAGAGTCTCAAAAACAATACTCGATTCAAATACTTGCTATTTAGAAATTGGAGTATTTAGGGGACTTACATTAACTTCCGTTGGAAAGGTCTTACCAAAAGAGGTGGGTGTTTATGGCATCGATAACTTTGCTCTTTTTGACAAGGAAGGAAAAAATCAAGGGATCATAAATGATGCTTTGAAGAAACATGGAGTAACAAATGCTCAACTTATCAATGAAGATTACGAAGATGCCTTGAATCATCTTGAAAAACATATTGGGAGTAAAAAAGTAGGTGTTTATTTTATTGACGGGCCTCACGATTACAGAAGTCAATTGATGTGTTTGGAACTTGCAAGAAAACATTTAGCACAAGGAGCTGTTATTTTCATCGATGATTCAAACTACGAACATATTCGCCAAGCAAATGCCGATTTTTTAGCATCTCATGAAGAATTCAAATTGATCTATGAGAATTACACTGAGATGCATCCTGAAAATTTAAAAGACAATTCGAGTGCAAAAGAAGGATGGTGGGACGGAATCAATATTATCGTTCATGATCCAAATAACGAATTGGAAAGAAAGTTTCCTCCAACTCAGCGAGTACGTATTAAATTTGAAAATGAACATATGATCCATGCGATGCGTGCAAATGCATTGGCCCCCTTTAGCCATTATATGTTACAATCCTTGCTTACATTTAGATTCATGCATTTTGCAAGAGCCTGGGTGCTTTATAAAAGACAGAAGAAAGCTTATTATAAAAATGGATTGTTGCCTAAAGGGGAATTTATTAACTCAAATACCTTTAGCAACGGATTAAAAGAATGGATGAACCCCTCAATAAAATAAAAGAGTATGAGCTTAAAAAACAAACTTCAAAATAATCAACTCTCCATAGGTTCATGGATCACTTTGGGTCACCAATCTATTGTTGAAATTATGTCATCCGCAGGTTTTGATTGGCTTACACTTGATCTTGAACATTCGGTAATTGAATTGGGGCAGGCACAAAATTTAATTGCTCATATTAAAAATAATGGATGTGCTGCGTTGGTGAGAGTAAGCAAAAATGAAGAAGTGATTATAAAAAGAATCATGGATGCAGGTGCAGATGGTGTTATTGTTCCAATGGTGAACAGTGCCGAAGATGCAAAACAGGCTGTAAATTTTGTAAAATATCCACCGGTGGGTAAACGTGGTGTTGGATTGGCCCGTGCCCAAAAATATGGAACAGGTTTCGACGATTATAAAAAGTGGTTGAACGATGAATCGGTAGTAATTGCTCAAATTGAACATATAGATGCCGTAAATAATATCGAAGCCATATTAGATGTAAAGGGAATTGATGGCATTATGATTGGTCCGTATGACTTGTCAGGCTCCATGGGATTCCCTGGAGAATATGATCGTGAAGATGTAAAAGCAGCCATTGAAAAAGTAGAGAACGTATGTAAAGAAAAGAAAAAACCCTTGGGTTTTCATGTAATACAACCGGATCATTTATTGATGACAGAAAAAATAAATAAGGGATATACCTTTTTGGCCTTTAGTTTAGACTTTTATTTCTTAGGTGAAAAAGTAAGAACGGAAATGCAACAATTAAAATCTAAATAGACCATGAGCAAAAAAATTGTTGTTTTAGGCGGAGCGGGTTTTTTGGGAAGTTATATTTGTGAAAATCTGGCTAAACGCGGTTATGAGGTAGTGATTGGGGATTTAGAAAACTCATCATATACAGAAAAATTCGAGTTCGTGAAAACCGATATCATGGACACCGCCGGTTTGGAAAAACTGATTACCAAAGATGTATACGCAGTTTATAACCTTGCAGGTTATGCTAATTTAGACAACGCCGTACATGAGCCTTTCCAGGTATTTAATTTAAATGTAATGGGAAACCTAAACATTTTAAATACTTGTGTAAAAAATAAAATTCAACATTTTGTATATGCAAGCAGTGCATATGCCATGAATGATAAAGGATCATTTTACGGCATCAGCAAATTATCGTCGGAAAAAGTGATCAAAGAATTTCATAAAAGATATGGACTTAACTATACCATTCTTCGTTATGGAAGTGTATATAGCGAAAGGGCGTATGAGAACAATTACATTTACAATCTCGTAAAAAAAGCACTAAAAAACGGGAGCATAGAACATTTGGGAGATGGGGAAGAAATCAGGGAATACATTCACGCCGCAGATGTCGCCAAGCTTTCGGTTGATATGATAGAAAAAGAAGAGTTCAAAAATGAGATTTTTATTTTAACCGGAGTTCAAAGTATGAAACGCAAAGAGGTGTTTGATATGATCAACGAAATTACCGGTGGAAAAGTAAAGATCAATTTTAAAAAAGAAGGATACGAACATCATTATAAAATAACACCCTACACATTTCAACCTGAATCGAGCAAGAAATTGGTTGCCAATCCATTTATCGATATGGGACAAGGAATTTTGGAGTGTATGAAAGCCATAGAAAATACCCATGAATAACTGGGAATTTCTTTCATATGAAATGACGGAAGCTCTTAGTAACTACGGAGGCTCTAAAGGGATTGAAATTGAATGGTTGCGAAGAATGGATAAAGGTGACAGCAGCAACAATTCGGCCTTAAAATTATCATCGCATACGGGAACCCATATTGATTTTCCATTACACTTTTATAAAGAAGGAAAAACCGGAAGCGAATATTCGGCAAGTAACTTTGTGTTTACAAAAGTTGGAATTCTGGATATTAGCAATGCTGATGTAAATAGTTATTTAATCAGCAACCGTGATCTAAAGAATAACTTAGGGTCGGATATTGACTTCTTAATTATAAAAACAGGATTTTGCAATAGGAGAAACGACACCAAATATTGGGAACATAACTGGGGATTTGCACCTGAAACGGCTGATTTCCTCAAGAAAAAGTTTCCAAATATAAAAGCAATTGGTTTTGATTTAATCTCTTTATCGTCTTATCAACAAAGAGAAACAGGTAGAGTAGCGCATAAAGAGTTTTTAGAAAAGAATGACATTCTTATTGTAGAAGATATGGATCTTCAAAATGTATTTGAAGAAACCCAAATTAAAACATTGATCGTTTCGCCTTTAAGGTTCGAAGGAGCAGATGGATCGCCGGTAACTATATTGGCCGAAATAAATTAATTAAATGAGCATAAAGGCAATCTTATTTGATTTCGACGGAGTGATATTGGATTCACTCAACGTAAAAACCCAGGCTTTTTACGATATGTACCTACCCTATGGAAAGGACATAGCTGAAAAAGCCGCGAATCATCATTTGGCACATGGAGGAATCTCCCGTTACGAAAAATTTAAGGTATATCATAAGGATTTTTTAGGAATTGAAATTGACGAAGCCAAGTTAAATGAATTGGCTGATGAATTCTCTGAAAGAGTTTTTACCAAAGTGGCTGAATCACCTGAAGTAAAAGGAATTCGTGAATTTCTAGAGAAGAACAAAAATACCTATAAAATGTGGGTAATTACCGGAACTCCCACCGAAGAGATTATTGAAATATGTAAGACTACCCATTTTACGCAATACTTTGAAGACCTGCACGGGAGTCCACAAAAAAAGGATTACTGGACTAAAAAAATACTGATAGAAGATAATTTACAACCCAATGAAGTTGTATTTGTAGGCGATGCAACAACCGATTATGATGCCGCCATTGCCAATGATGTTCATTTTGTTTTACGTGAGCATGAAGACAATCTCGAATTCTTTGAGGATAAAAAAGTGATCCGGATTCAGGATTTTGTAGGGTTTGACTCTCTAATCGAACAACTGTAATATAATAAACTCCCCGCCAAAACGACCTCCTATTAAACACTGTTAATGCCTACTTCTTAATGATTCTTTCGGTTGAATTTCCAATTGTAAGTAAATACATTCCAGAAGGGAGGGCTGAAATATCGATGTTAAACACAGTACCGCCAAACAATTCCATTTCGTTATTCCAAACTACTTCTCCCACCATATTAGTGATAAATATTTTTTTAAATCCCGAAATCTGAGTAGTTGCATCCAACGAAACATTTACGATTCCATCACTAGGATTTGGATATGTTGTTATTCCATTATTTGCATAATTCTCTTCAATTCCAACTGTGGGTATTAAAACCCTAACCGCATGATTGTTAAAATCCGCTACATAAACATGACCTGCATTATTAACATCAACTTTGGTAGGATAAGTTAGTTGAGCTAAAGTGCCCAAGCCTCCATCCCCTGAATATCCTGCCGTTCCGTTTCCAGCAATTGTTGTAATCGTTCCGCTAGTGCTAATTCTTCGAACACAATTATTATCACTATCGGCAATATAAATATTCCCAAGTGCATCCAAACAGATTCCGTGAGGATTATAAAGTTGAGCTAAAGTAGCCGGTCCTCCATCCCCAGTTAATCCTGGAGTGCCAATGCCTGCAATTGTGGTAATGATCCCACCAGATACTTTGCGAATCCTATGATTTTGTTGATCGGCAATATATATATTCCCTAAATTATCTACATGTACCCCACTCGGATAGTTTAGATCAGCTGAAGCTGCCGCTCCACCATCCCCGGAAAAGCCTTGAACTCCTGTACCCGCAACAGTAGTAATAATGCCAGATACAAAATCCACTCTTCTAACTCTGTGATTATATCGATCACAAATGAACAAATTTCCACCATTATCTACCGCCATCTCATATGGGTTGTACATTTCACATGATGTTGCAAGGCCCCCATCACCACTATACCCTAAAATACCATTACCAGCATAGGTGGAAATAATACCACCAGTAGAAACCGATCTCACTCTTTGGATTTGCATAATCGGATATATAAGTTATCGCTGAAGTTTTATTTATAGCAATAGCCGATGGATAATTTAGAGCAGCCAAAGTTGCCATACCTCCATCTCCAGCATTGCTCACTTCCGCATTATCCTGCCCTACAAATGTAAAGCGTATTCAGGATTAAAACAAAAGTGTAAATTTGTAGCAGGATTAAGACTGCACAAAGTGTAAACTTTTTTCAGGA
>Ga0105048_10000343_pt1 | contig 69145 bp, 64 predicted proteins | sample MAT05_FD_78382 | JGI IMG/M metagenome (GOLD analysis project Ga0105048, IMG submission 78382) | Freshwater microbial communities from Lake Fryxell liftoff mats and glacier meltwater in Antarctica - MAT-05 | ecosystem: Environmental > Aquatic > Freshwater > Ice > Liftoff microbial mat | place... | reverse complement strand
TTTTGTTTTACGTAATATGGTTCCTGCCGGGCTTTTAATAGTCCGGCCCAAAGGTGAACAAGCCGATATATTTCTTGATTTTGTGATTCCTGGCTATCGTGATTTTCGCGCCGGAAAATTTCTGTTTGAGGAAAGCTCGGACTATTTTCAACAGCAGGGCATTAAGCGCCTTGTCTCAGAGCCTGGCAACCCGCGCCATGAATCCTATCTTCGGCGCATGGGCTTTCAATTGGAGAACGGTGCGTACTATCGCGCTGTCCCTGCGAATGTATTACAAGACAAAGGATTATAACCATGCGAAAAATAATTTTATTCTGCGTTTTGCTGCTTATCGGATGTCAGCCTCAACCTGCAACACAATCTTTACAGGTAGAATTGACACCTCCAGTGGAATTAACCTCCCCGCCAGTACCTCAGCCTGAAGCACATCAACCGCCCGCCTCCACGTTTCCTGCTGGACCTGTGACTCTGGTTGCCCTAGGTGATAGTTTGACTCAAGGCGACGGAGACGACTCTGGCCGCGGCGGATACACAGGCCGCCTGCTGGAGATGATCCATGCTACACATGCAGATTCCACAATCACCAATCTTGGGCAATCAGGTTGGAATTCAGACGCGCTCATCAATGGCGATCAGGGACTCGAGAGCCAGCTTATGCGCACAGTTGCAGAATTACAGTCCGCTGCAGATCAGGGGCGCGGCGCAGTTGCACTCGTTTGGATCGGGAGCAACGACCTGTGGTATTTATATGAATATGGCGAAGGTACAAATGAAAATGACGCAATGGATGCCGAGCATTTCTCGTCCAATCTGGATATGATTCTCAGTCAATTGCGCGGCACGGGAGCACAAGTGATCGTGGCTTTACTTGACGACCAAACACAGCGTCCTGTTGCTTTGAAAGGCGAGGCTTTCACAAGTATTACTCAGGACGAATTAAATCGAATGTCATTGCAAGTTGCCCGCTATAATGAGGTCATCGTTGCAAGAGCCGCCCAACACGGCGCACTCACAGTGGATTTTTATTCAACTGATATTTTTACCAATCCAGCCACTTTGTACGATGATGGCAATCATCCAAACTCCGCGGGTTACGATATCATCGCGCAAAAGTGGTTTGAAGTGCTTTCTGCCATTCTGTAACACAAAAACAAAAAGGATGAGGCGCCAGCGCCTCATCCTTTTTGTTGAACCTTATTTTTATTTACTGAGAGATCGTAATACTTTCGATCACATCACCTGTAAAAGATGGGCTTTGGTCTGGGTCGCGCAAGGTGATGGCGTTGACCACATCCATGCCGCTGGTGACTTGACCAAAGATGGTGTAGCCGCCGTTTAGAAAATCAGCGGGAGCAAAGGTGATGAAGAACTGACTTCCGTTCGTGTCGGGGCCTGCATTTGCCATGGCAATAATGCCTGCTTTGTCGAAGGTCAGATCGCTGTTTTCATTGACGAATTCATAACCAGGTCCACCTGTGCCTGTGCCAGTCGGGTCGCCGCCTTGCGCCATGAAACCTTCCAACACGCGGTGAAAAGTCACGCCGTTGAAAAAGCCCTTGCAGGAAAGAAATATAAAACTGTTTACGGTGATGGGAGCTTTATCGGCGTATAGCTCAATTACAAATTCGCCGCCACTTTGCATGTTGAAGGTTGCAAAATAGCTGGCGGTAGTATCAATCGCCAGCTCTGGTGCGGAGTTGTATTGGTCTGCCGCAGGGACCGAAGAAAATATTCCACAAGCATCTGAATCGCCCGCAGATTGCGCGGCGGGTTCGGTCACTTCAGGGATGGTGCCCACCTCTGGCGGCGGAGTCGCTTCTCCCGACGATGTAAGCGAGCAGGCTAATGAGCTTAAGATCAATGCGCAGACTGCCAGAAATATAAAACTTTTTTTATTCATTTCAAATTCTCCTCGAAATATTTTTTGATAAATTCTCTGCTGCACAATTATATTTTTAATCTGATTGATCGCAGACCGCAGACCACTATCGTCGGTCAATCAATTCACGAAAATAGTATTGCTTTCTAAAAATGTGTGCTAGAGAATTAATAAACTCATGATGAAGATAACACAAATCCCGCCACCCCGAAAGCCACCGATACATTGAAAGACTTCTTCTCACCATGCATCGGGATGTATAAAATCTCATTGCACAAGTCAAGCAGTTCAGGGTCAACGCCTGTCACTTCACTGCCCAGGATCAGAACAACGGGATTTGGAAATCGGGAATCGGTACATTGGGAAATTGATAATGCCCGCGTATCTTCTTCAAGTGCAACGACTTTCCAGCCTTCCAACTGTAGACCTTTTACCAATTTAACTGCATCTTTATGATGGCTCCATGTCACAAACTCATCCGCGCCGAGCGCAGTCTTACGCACCGCGTCCACTTCGGGAGTGGGCGTAATACCGCACAGGAACGCGTGCGAAAAACCAAAGCCATCTGCCGAGCGCAGGATCGAGCCAACATTCCATGCCGAACGGATGTTATCCAGCAACACCGCTTTTCCTTCTTTCTTCTTTTTTTCTTCTTTCAAAATTGTTTCGCCTCCCATTTGTTTTTTCATAACCACATTCGTCGTACCCAAACAGATCGGGCAGCGCGCGCCAAAGGAATGGCCTTCCGTCAACGGATAACGCAGCCCGCAACTTTCACAAACTCGAATTTCAAATACATTGCTCATGACGATCATTATACCCACAACATTTTTTATGATTTGGATTCCGACTCTCAAACGATTGACTCAAGCCCCAGTCATTTCCGCATCATGCTTAACGTAAGCCTGCTCGGCCAACCCAAACATTCGACTCGGCTATGAGTGTGTTTGCATCGCCATGTACGCGATTAAGCCAACCATCGTCAACGCCACACCGATTAACCCAATTGTGCCGGGCAATGTCCCATTCAGGAAGATGATTTCACCGATCAACGAAAAGACCACTTCCATCGACTGGGTCGCATCCACGGCGGCGATTTCATAGGGTTGCTTGCACAGATGGCGCGCGTAGAGAAATATCGTCGTGGCAATCACGCCTGAGAGCAGGGCGACCAATGCGGTGCTGAGCAATTGTCCGCTGGAAGGGGGCGGGGGAGATGTCAAAAGGAGAATCAGCCCCCAAAACGGGAGCGAGCCAACGGTCAGAAGGAGGACACGGGCGAAGCCATTTTCCAATATCGGATGGCTGATATGTGGAATCCGCTTGTTTTCGCCGAGTCGCGCTTCCCAAACCAATTGATTGCCAATCGGATAGGCGAACGCGGCGATCAGGACTGGCAGGGCGCTGTATAACAATCCGCGCAGGTGGGTGGCGCTGGCATGTTCGATGTTGACCAGAGCAATGCCAATAAAAATAACAGCCGTAAATAGCAACCCTTTGCTGGGAACTTTCCTGCCAAAGAAGGCCAGAACAATGGGTGTGGCAAGGATGGTGGTTTGCCAGGTGGTTGCCACGATCCAGCCTTCGGCGTAGGCGGAGCTAAACGTGATCAGCGAATAAAAAATACCAAAGCCAATACTGCCTGAAAGAATCCAAAAGAGCCAATGTTGTAGAAATATATTTTTTACATCGCTTAATGCTTTCTTTCCTTGCGTAATAAGCAGAATCAAAATTAAAAAAATCAGCATGAATCCAAAACGTAAACTGGCTGTCCATGCCCAATGACCGCCTGCCAGACTCGTGGCTCTGTTTAAAATAAATGTGCTGCTAAAAAATAATGCGGCTACTGTTCCCAGCGCAACCAGACGGCCCATTTAACACTCCAGAACAAAAACTTGTAAAAGATGGTATAAAATTTTCTCTCGTGTTTTTTCAAAAACCAGCAATGTTTTCATGAGTTACTTGACCGCAGACCGCAGACCGCTGTCTGCGGTCTGCGGTCAAGTGGGTGAAAAATATAGTTTATACAGTGGAGAAGTATTTCTACGCAGTGTTTTTCCTACTCATGCATCTTGCGTGAATTTTGTATCATGGCGGCGCCTGATCCGCCGATGATACCCATCAGCGCCAACCAGGCCCATGTGCCAGACAAATCCCAATTAACTTTCTTTTCGATTGGCACGACTGCATCCACTAGAAAAAGCCCGATGATGGAGCAGGCACCAATCACCAGTAGAGTCAGACCGAGTGTTTGCCATTCCAGCACGGAGGCGCGCCGCGCGATCAAATAACATCCCACTGCGGAGGTGATAAAGACCACGCTATACATTTGCCCATGAAAGGCGTCAATCGGCCACGGCCAGAATGCAGAGGCAGTTGTGGGGATAATCAAAAGCGCTATGCCGTATAGCATTAGAAACACTGTTAACGCGAATAGAAAAACACCCCAATTTTTAGATGTGATTTGAGACTCAGCAGGTTGTTGGCCGCGATAAAGCCAGAGCGGAATTGCGCTGTTGATCGGTAATGCCGCGTAGAGCAGGAACCAGATCCACGGCTGCCATCTTTGAAAATCAAATTTATCCAGATTGAATAACGAAACGAAAAATATAATGCTGGTAAAGACAAAGATCATCGGCAGCACAATGCGCCCAGGCGACCAGCGCCCGCGAACTGCCAGAATTATTGTGGATATAAATGAGCCAAGATAAACCGCGCCTACAAATCGCCCATTGAAAGGCGCAATGACCCACGGCCATTGTTCAGCCGCAAATTTTGGAAAAAGGAATAACCCGCCGCCAGCCAAAATGAGGACGAGTACTTCAATCCATGTCAGTGCGCGCAGTACTTGGGATAGTGTTAAGTTGTTTGGATCGGATTGTTTGGGGTTCATTTTCTCTCCTTGTTAATAAATAGCTCAATGGATTGATTGACCGCAGACAGCGCTTGGTGGTCAATCAGGCGGAAAATAATATTTGTGCGCTAGAGAGTTTTTTATTCCACTACAACATCTTTTAGGTTTTCATCAGACGCGGGGATTTTCATCTTCAAATCTTCCAGTGTTTTTACAAGGATCGAAGAAATCACCAGATCGCGATACCATTTGCGATTGGCAGGGACAATGATCCACGGCGCGTAGTTCGTGCTGGTTTTACTCAAAACATCTTCAAAGGCTTTCATGTAGTCAGGCCATAATTTGCGTTCTTCAAGATCGCCAAGACGGAATTTCCAGTGCTTGCTGGGGTCGTCCAGCCGTGCCTGTAAACGCTCCTTTTGCTGGTCCTTGTCAATGTGCAAATAGAATTTAAGAATGGTTGTCCCGTTTTCGGCCAGATGATGCTCGAATGCATTGATCTGGTCATAGCGCTTTTCAACAATTTCAGGCGGAACAATATTATGCACACGCACCACCAATACATCTTCATAATGACTGCGGTTGAAAACCGTCATTTCGCCTTTGGCAGGAACTACTTTATGGACTCGCCATAAATAATCATGATCCAATTCCTCAGCGGTGGGCGCTTTAAAATTCGCAATACGTACGCCCTGTGGATTAATCCCTGAGAAAACACGGCGGATCGCTCCATCTTTTCCGCCTGTGTCCATTGCCTGTAGCACGATCAGCACTTTATGTTTATGTTCGGCATACAATATTTCCTGTAGCTCACTCAGTTTCTGATTTTGCTTGGCAACTTCTGCCAGTCCCTCTTCTTTTCCACCTTGGAAGTTACCCGTATCATTTGGATTCCATTCTGAGAGTTTTATTTTTGAGTCAGGTTTGACAAAATGTTGTTTCATGTTGTAATCCTTTTTTATAGGTTCTTGAAAATTAAGCACAGTTGGTATTATAGCGGATGCTTTGCCTGTTCAAAACTCGAAAAATAAATTGACTACTGTATTGACCTCAAATATAGCTCCTCAACCTTTTTTCTCGCCCAGGGAGTTCTGCGTAAAAATTGTAGGCTCGATTTTATACTGGGGTTATCTGTAAAACACTTGATCGTGATGCGCTGCCCTAATTCTTCCCAGCCATATTTTTCAACCAGTTGATTTAAGATCATTTCGAGTGTAATGCCGTGCAGCGTGTTGTTGGGTTGTTCGTGAGTCATATGGTTTCGCCTTTTGAAAATGTGTGTTTTGTGTCTATTGCGCGGGGGGTAGAGGCTCCAACCCGATTAATTGCGAGACAGTTACCAGGGTCAAGCCCTGAGATTTCAAATACTCAATGATGAGCGGCAAGGCTTCGGCAGTGTGCCAGCCCCGTCCATTCCCATGCATGATAATAATAGACCCTTTTTTAGCGGTGCGTTGAACTTCCGCCAGAATTGTCGCCGCGTTAAAATTTGGGTCAGGGTCACCCGTCACTGAATCCCATTGAATGGTGTACAGTCCGTGTTGGGCAATAATTTGTAAAGTTTGCTCATTATACAAACCTGATGGAAGCCTGAAGAGACGGGAATGTTTGCCCGTGATTTCAAAGAGCACAGCTTCAGTCATGTCAATTTCCTGACTGATCTGCTCCTCGTTAAGTTGGCTAAAATCGGGATGACTCCAGGAGTGATTGCCGAGTTCAAAATTGGGATTCGCCGCCAGTAACTTTGTTTCATTTGGATGTGTACGCATCCAATCGCCGCCCATAAAGAATGTGGCAGAAACTTCATATCGTTGAAGCACATCCACAACGCCTGCATCAAAACCCGCGGGATACAACGGGTCCTGACACATGTCAAAAGTCAACGCCACGTACGGGCTGACCCAGTCGCCGCTGGTAATCAATACAGCGGGCAACGTCGGCGTAGGATTGGGAGTCAATGTGGGTACAGGCGTTGATGTGTTAACAGGTGTTGCACTTGGCACGAGTAGAGGCGTGGGCGTTAATTCTTGAATGCCGCCTGTGCAAGATGCTAAAAATAATAAAGATGGAAGAATGAAGCTGTTGATTATTTTCATTGAATATCCGATGGCTCAAAATTGTAAAGCTTCTGTCTGCGGGTGATATAATTTGTATCGTTAGGATTAAGTTGAGTCTTTGCCCGCTCTCTATCATAAACGAAGACTCAAAAAAATTTCAGCCAAAATCAACTCTGTTGGTTTTTGGAAAGGAGCTACATATGGCAAATAAGGAACAGGGTAAAAACAAAGAAAAGAAGAAGAAAAAGCAAGAAAAACCAAAACCACCCAAGAAATAAAGTGTAATACATAATCCCCAAGTCGACCTGACCTGGGGATTATGCTTTTTGTATTTGTAAACCGAACCCCATTTATTTTTGTACTTTTTGCCAGATTTCAAAATCATGGCTTTTATCAAGAATATTTTCAAGTGTTTCACTTCCTCGGTAGATAAGCAAGTCATCGCGCTGCTTTAATCCTTGTGCAATTTTCCCGATCACAACCAGCGATGGTTCATCATCTTGTGGATGTTCAAGCAGCGCCTGAATATAAAGTTCCTGATGTTCTTCCACCAGCTTGAGCATAAACTCATGCATGTTGAATAGCTCATTGGGCATCATATCAATAATGCTGGGGTAAATTTCTTCCAATTTTTTGAAAACCGATGCAGACATAAAACTCCCATATTTTTTTATTTTATTATACAAATTCCTGTCAGTCCTTGAAAACAATGTCCACGTTTAAGATTGCGTAACTTTACACCCAATCTTATATTTTTGAGAAGGTATAATTTTGACTTATATGAAACGCTTTCTTTTTTGGATGTTAACCCCGCTTCTCTTGTTGACCGTGAACCTGCTTCCGTTTGAACGGGCAGGCGCATACTCTGTTAAGTTTTCTGCCAATCTCTCGGCCTTGGATGTGATCGCAGAAGTGAACACGCTGCGCGCCTTGCGTAATTTGCCGCCTTATCAAGTGGATCCAACCTTGATGACCATTGCCCAATCTCACGCAGACCATATTGCGAATACGGGTGTGGTCACACATTTTGGTCTGGATGGCAAACGTCCATATCAACGGGCTGTGGCGGCAGGTTATTCTGTTGCTGGAGACCTTTTACAAGGCGGCTCGTTTTCCGAAAACATTGAATCAGGCGCAGGATTAACGGCTTCTGAAGTTGTTGCGATCTGGAGTGACAATGCCGACAACTTGAAAACACTGACTTCGCCAGACCTAAAAGACATCGGTGTGGGCAGCGCTGTTTCAGATGGAATTACTTATTACGTGCTTGACGCAGGCGCTTCAACCGACGATTTGCCCGGCTATATAACCTCCACGCCCACAAATACGCCTGGCACTCCATCGGCGCTGGTTGCCATCAACACGCCGCAGGAAGACGGCACGATCTATCATGAAGTACAAAAAGATGAAGGACTTTGGAGTATAGCGCTTGCCTACGATACCACCATCGAACAATTAAAACTTTTGAATGGTCTTGCCACAGACGAGATATATATTGGACAGAAAATCATCATCAAAAAGCCTGAAGTAAAAACAGCCACGCCTGAAATCATCGCTACGGCCACATTTGGAATCCCAACTTCCACGGCCACGCATCCTGTTACACCCACCGCCACATCTACATCCACCCCATTGCCTGTGCCGCCAACTTCACGTCAAAGCGGGGGAAGAGTGGCGGGTGCGATCATCTTTCTTGCGCTATTGGCCGCTGGCCTTGGTGCGTGGCTCGGCAGGAAGAAACCTGAAGAATCAGACTCTCTGACAGGAAGTTCAGTCTAAAATAATTTAAATTAACACCACTCCTGTTTAAAATCATTGTGTCAAATTAAACCTGATAAATTCTTGTGGTATCCTAAATACTGCTACTATGAAAAATCTACTTCGCGTTTCCATCTTTCTCAAGCCCTATAGGTTGCAGGTGACAACTTCGCTGGTGATCCTGCTAACGCTCACTGGCCTCAATCTGCTCGTGCCGCGCATTATTCAGTCTGTGGTTGATGACGGACTCGTTGGCGGCCAGACGAATAACCTCATCCACTCCGCGCTTCTTTTGTTTGCGCTCGGGCTTGGTTCGGCGATACTGAATCTGCTTCACCGTTATATTTCAGAATGGATCGCTGTCGCTGTCGGCTATGACCTGCGTAACCGCATGTACGACCACATTCAACATTTGCCGTTTACTTATCACGACCACGTCCAAAGTGGACAATTGATCTCGCGCTGCATCGAGGATGTACGTTCGATTGAGAAATTCGCAGGCTCGTCGATTGCAGAACTTGTACGGTTTGTATTCCTGTCGCTTGGTATTTTATTTGTGATGTTTTCTGTGAATCCAAAATTGGCGATTATTTCCCTGCTGCCGATTATCCCATTGATTATTATGACCTCCAGTTTTGGGACAAAGATCAGCGCATTATTCTTTGCTGTGGATAATGCCATTGGGGATGTCTCGAATCGGTTACAGGAGAATGTAACAGGTGTGCAGGTTGTGCGCGCCTTTGCGCGTGAGAATTATGAAATTGACCGTTTTGAAAAAGCCAATAAAAAAGTATTTCATACCTGGATCAAGGTCATTGATGAATGGGCGAAGATCATGCCCACTACCAACTGGTTAACACTGGTCAGCACGATGTTGATCCTCTGGTTTGGCGGACAAATGGTCATGGACGGGACTCTTACCATCGGTACGATTGTCGCATTCAATGCTTATATTTTGATGATGGCTGAGCCTGCGCAGGCGCTGACAGGTTTGGTCAACGCCGGTGGGGAGGCCGCTGCGGGCGCTCAACGTGTGTTGGAAGTGCTGGATGTGAAGCCAGAAATTCAATCTCCTGCGAATGCGTTTAAGTTGGGTATATTGCGTGGTGAGGTTGAGTTTCGCGAGGTGGGGCTGAAATATCTAAACGAAAAGACAGCTTCATTGGACGGAATCAATTTGCGGGTTGAGCCGAATCGTTTGATCGCATTGATCGGGCCGACAGGCTCAGGAAAGACGTCGTTGGTGAATCTCATCCCGCGTTTTTATGATGTTAGCGCTGGTTCCGTGTTTATAGACGGGCATGATGTGCGCGAGGTGGATTTAGTGACCTTGCGCAAGCAAATTGGAATTGTTCTGCAAACTTCGTTATTGTTTTCAGATTCGATCAAAGCGAATATCGCTTATGGCAGACCCGATGCAACATTTGAAGAAGTGGTCGCGGCTGCAGAAGCGGCGCAGGCACATGAATTTATCGAAGGCTTTCCAAATGGATATGAAACCGTTGTCGGCGAGCGCGGAGTGACGCTCTCGGGCGGGCAGCGCCAACGGGTGGCGATTGCGCGCGCACTCTTGATGAATCCGCGCATTTTGATTTTGGACGATTCTCTTTCGAGTGTGGATACGCAAACAGAAAAATTGATTCAAGCCGCGTTGGATGCTTTGATGGAAGGTAGAACGACTTTTGTCATTGCCCATCGCCTCTCAACAGTGCGTCGCGCAGATATGATTATGGTGATGGATAAGGGTCGGATTGTCCAGCGCGGTACACATGATGAATTGCTGCTCGAAGGCGGCTTATATAAGGAAATTCATGATTTGCAATTGGTGGGTCACGCGACCTTCGCAGAAGAGATGGGCGCGCTGAGCGGCACTGTTTCAAACCGCGAAGAACACGAGAATACCTTAATGCAGAGAAGATCGAATACATAAAAGATGATCTGTAGATTGCAAACATAACCAAGTTTTTCCGAGACTCGTTCCTAATCCCTAATTTCTGATTATCACATTCTATGCCTAAAATTATTCCTCCTACATTTATTACCCAGTCAGAAGAAGCCCTTGATAAAGGCTATGATCCCCAAGTGGCTCGTGGACTTTTGCAATTTGTGAAGCCTTATACGGGGCAAATGCTTGTCGCGTTGTTTTTTATGATTCTTGTTTCGGCGGCTTCGGTTTTGGGCCCGTATTTTGTCAAGCTGGCAATTGACGATGGGATTCGAGCCAACAACCCTATGATGTTAAAGAAGATCGTGCTGATCTTTTTTGCAGTCTCTGTTGTGCAGTTGGGTGTAAATTATTTCCGCGTGCGGATCATGTCGCGGGTGGGGCAGCATGTGCTGTATGACGTGCGCACGGCGATGTTCAATCATTTACAAAAACTCTCGCTGGGATTCTATAATCGGTATAGTGTTGGGCGTGTGATTACGCGCGTCATCAATGATGTGGGTACGTTGCGAGAATTTATTACATGGGCAGTGCTGGCCATCGTGCGTAATTTACTCGGCATCATTGGCACGATCATTGCCATGTTAACTTTGAATTTGAAATTATCCCTGCTGACCTTTGCCGTCTTGCCGATCATGGTGTTTGTGACGATCGCTTTTAGAAATATCGCCCGCAAGAATTATCGTAAGGTGCGCGCAGCGGTCTCGTGGGCAAACTCAACCCTCGCAGAAAATATCAACGGGGTGCGTGTGGTGCAGGCTTTTTCACGTCAGGGACATAACTACTTAAATTTTCAGAATTATATTAATCGTTATTTTTATGAAACCAGTCTGGACGCGGCCAAGGTGGCTTCAGTGTATACGCCTGTCGTGGATGTGCTTGGCGCGGTGGCGACGGCCATGGTGGTTTATGTGGGCGGCACGGCCGTGCTGGGCGAGTCTATTACGCCGGGCGTGTTGATTGCATTTGTATTGTATGTGGATCGCTTCTTTGAACCCATTCGTGATTTGAGTCGCCGCTTTGATACGTTGCAGTCTACGATGGCGGGTGGGGAGAGAATTCTTGCATTGTTGGATACTGAGATAGAAGTTCGGGATGCCGAAAATGCCAAAGAAATGGGAGCCGTTAGCGGCGCAGTCCGATTCGAAAATGTCTCCTTTCATTATTCCGATGACCCGACTTTAGTCCTCAATCAAATTGATCTGGATGTGGATGCGGGCGAGACTGTCGCTTTTGTAGGGGAGACGGGTGCAGGCAAGACGACGATTGTTAAACTATTGACGCGCTTCCACGACCCAACCGACGGCTGTGTGCGCGTGGACGGTGTGGATTTGCGGACGGTGACTCAGCAATCGCTGCGCCGACAGATGGGCATGGTGCTGCAAGACCCGTTTCTGTTCAATGGTTCGGTGAAGGAAAATATTTTGTTTGGCCGTTTGGATGCGAAAGATGAAGATGTATTGGCTGCCGCGCAGGCTGTTGGTGCGCATGAATTTATTACCAACTTGAAAGACGGCTATGAGACTTCTGTGGAGGAAGGCGGTGTTTTGCTAAGTGTGGGGCAGAGACAGTTGATCTCGTTCGCGCGTGCTTTGTTGGCTGACCCGCGTATTTTGATTTTAGATGAAGCGACCTCTTCAGTAGATATTCAAACCGAGCAGATCATTCAAGCCGCGCTGGCGAAGCTGCTAAACGGCCGCACATCTTTTGTGATCGCACATAGATTATCCACCATCACCAGCGCCGATCGAATCGTGGTCATTCATGATGGGAAAATTATTGAGCAAGGTACACACAGTGAATTACTATCTAAGCAGGGCATGTATTATGAACTGTATAAGACAGGGTTTCAAGAGTAATATATTTATATTCATGGATATTTTTCCTTTAACTGCCTTGATAACTGTGTTGGTGATCTTGTCGAAAAAATCGTGGGCATGGGCAAAATGGCAGACTATATTAGCTGATTTGCGTGGGATAATGTAAAGCAGTAATCAATTTAGGAGAAAATAATATGGTTGACGAACCCAGACAAAACGAGTTTTTATATAAAATATCTAATAGTATGCGCAAAGGACTTGCCGACGTGCAGAAGTATGTAAACGACTTATACCGCATTGAGGAATTGGAAGGGTACATTGGCGTAAAAGATTCTCCGATCGAATATATTCAAGCAGCGCTGGCTCCTTTAATGGGGCAGGTCAACGACTTTCAGGATTATGCTGAAACTGTGACAGGTAGAATGGAATTAAATCTTGAAGAAGTGGATATTTACGCCTTGCTGGATGGCGTGATGACCATCGCAGATCAATTGGCGGAAACTAAATCAGGCATCACACTTGAAGATGATATCGCAGAGAACCTGCCAACCATAGATGCCGACCCGACCCGTCTTTCGCAAGCTCTTTTAAGTTTGATCCATAACGCGGTCAAATTTACTGACAAAGGAACGATTACAGTTCGTGTTGCGCGTGAGCCGAATAATATTTTGTTTGAAGTCTGCGATACAGGAATTGGGATCGCAGAGGCAGATCAGGAATTGGTCTTTGAGCCTTTCGAAACTATTCTGGAAGACAAAAATGATCCGCGCCTGGGTTTTGGGATTGGGCTGAAGATCGTGGAGCATATTATCGACCTGCACGATGGTGAGACTTGGTTTGAGAGTACGACTGGGGTAGGGAGTTCGTTCTTTTTCACCGTACCGACTTAAGCGGGAAGATGCTATTCAAAAAGCCCTACTGTTTATTTGCAGTAGGGCTTTTTATATTGATTGTTGAGATTTTCTATTAATGGTGTAAATATGGGGAGTGCCAGATATTACGCATCTTCGATTTTAAGCTCGACCCGCACTGTGCCTGATACGTCTAGTTTATTGTAATTTTTTAGTATTTTCGTTATTTTTTTGCGTGTATTACTATTGGATAAGCCAGTCACAGAAAGTTTATGATTTGGCGGGGTATTTGGGGCGAATTCCATATTTATGAATAGATGAAAGTTCTCGTCAATTTTATCAAGGTTGGATTCAAGCTGATCAATCATATGTTCGACAAAACCAAGCAGGCTTCTTGCAGAAGAATCCCCTTCTTCTGTTAATATTTCTATTCCATTGAAAGTGACTTTTTTGCCCATGATTGGTTTATTCCTTGTCCATATTTATAAAAGGATTATTGTCAACGAACATAGGATAACCTTGTTATATGATTCGGGCGTTGTCATTTCATGTTAATATTTTGGATTGAGGTTTTCAAACAAAGCGGGCAAGACCGGGAGCTGTTTTCTGTCTATGGAAGTTGGACCTGCAGTCACTTGTTTTCCAGCCTACCTTGCCAATTAGTCGACTTTGCGAAAGTGCAAGGTAGGCGCTTTTAAATAACTATATGTAAAATTGAAGTAATTATTAGGTATAATATGCTATTGCAATTATTAGAAACTGTGGGTGTACCAATGTTATTATACGATTCTGAAGGGATACGGACAGTCGACCTTATGGTAAGCAGATATTTTGTTTTTATATCGTATATCAACAGGATTTTCAGATCAAGTAATTTTGATCGGAAAATCTGTTTTTTTGAAAACATAAAATGTGTCGAGGGGCAACGATATGCGTGATGTTATGCTGGAACCAATTTATCCCGAGTCGTACGATTTAAGCTATACGTGTTTATTAATTCCTCGCTTGCCCACTCACCAATTAAAAGATAATCTGGCTGACTTTCTGGTGGAGATGCTCCAACAGATATGCAGTGTATATAACTGGCGAATAGAATTCGTCACCGTGTGCCCGGAGTATTTTCAATGGGGGGTGCGAGTTGTCCCTTCTACGCAAACTGGCCAGTTTATGAAGGAAATCCGCAGCAGAACTTCAGAGTTGATTATGTCCACCTTTGAGGACTTCCGCAACGAGAATCCGTTTGACGATTTTTGGGCGCCAGGATATCTTGTTGTGCTCGGCATGCGTCCTCATCCCAAGGAAATGGTCGAACAATATATTCGCCTGTCTCGCCGGCTGCAAGGATTCTCTGTAGTCTGAGGATCACTTTTATGTCGAACATTACCATTAAAAGAGCAAGTGAATTATTACGGGGTGTCTTTGAGATCTTGTGGAATAAATCCGAAGGGTTGACTGCGCGAGAAGTGATGACGCGCATCCCGCAAGCAGTACGGTTATCTGATAATGAGCTGCGATATTCGGCAAACTCCAGCATACCTTCCTATGAAAAAAATGTTCGGATTGCAACAATTCCCATTGCGCAAGCTGGATGGCTGAAAAAGAATGAGAGAGGGCTTTGGTACATTACGCAGGATGGATACGATGCCTGTGGACGATTCTCAAATGTACAGGGCTTTTACCAGGAAGCATTACGCCTTTATGCTGAACGCAGGCGGGAAATTCCAGAAAATATAATGACACTGGAGATGGCTCAAGAGGCAGCTTGGGCGCAGATCAAAAAATATTTGTGTAATTTAAACCCGAATGTGTTTCAGATCATGCTTACGGAACTGTTGCGTGCGATGAAGTATTATCCATCCTGGATGGCACCGCCGGAAAAACAGCGAGGGAAGATTGATCTAATTGCATACACCGACCCGATCGGGGTGAAAGGACAGCGTATTCTAGTTCAGGTCAAACATAAAGGGCAGGTTGTCACACTGGAGGGAATTAAAAGCTTTGTATCTGTTTTGAACCCGGATGATTTTGGAATGATTGTCTCGATGGGAGGTTTTACCAGTGATGCATTGCAGGAGTTAGGCACTGTTCAAAGACTCACAGCGTTGGATGCAATTTCTTTTTTCAATTTTTGGGAGCTATATTACTCCGAATTGAATGGGGAAGTACGCCGCCACCTTCCTTTGAAAGCCGTCAATTTTCTTGCGGGTATTGAATAGATCAAAATGACAAAACAGCGCAACGATGCCCACATTATGAATAAAGGTTCACACAGTAAGACATTCAACGAAAAGATAGGGATTCTTGTTGGAGAAATCGAGCTTGCATTTCAGTGGAATAGGCCGAGCATATTGCTTGCTATTCATAATTCCAAAATTGGGCACGTTGATGCGCAGCAATCACTTGAACAGGAAGTTGTAAAACGGAATAAGAAAGTTGTGCATGTTAATATTGACAGCTCCCGTCCCGATGTGATTCGCGCACTTGCTGACTCTGTAAACCTGGACGAAACAGTTTTTTTTGTGTCGGGAATCAAAGATGCCGATCAAGCTTCAGACGGCAGGGTATATCGTGCCCTTAACCTAAGCCGCGAGATTCTTGTGGAGTCTTGTATTTGCGTGGTGTTCTGGTTAAATGTGTCAGAGGCCGTAAACCTTCCAGAAAAAGCGCCAGACTTTTGGGCATTTCGACATCGGGTTGTGGAATTTTCTCCAAAGCGCGGGACAAAGAATCAATTTGTCCCCGCCGGGTTATTTCTTTGGCAGGAACAATCCCCCTGGATAACCGCGACCGCTCAAAACGATAAACTCTTATATTATGAAACAAGCCTGTCGCAACTTCCGAAAGAAGATAGTTCCGCATCAGCACAGATTGAGGTTATTTTAAAACTTATTTATTATAGTTGGCTGCTGGACGACCAGAAAAAATTCGCGAGCTATTTAGAAAAAGTATTCGTACTTTTGGAAAAATACCCATTTCCCTTATATCAAGCCTGGGCGCTTAATGCCAAAGCGATTGACTTGTATGAGGTCGGAAAGAAAAAAGAGGCATATGTATATTTCATACAGGCCTTGGACTACGATCCCAATAATAGCTTGATTCTAATTAACTTATGTATTACTACGTATGGTTTGGGCAGGAACCGAGATGCAATCCAGACAGGCAGGCGGGCGGTAAAAAAGGCGCCAAACAATCTTTATCTTTGGCGTGTACTCGGGTATTTATTGCTTTATATGGGACGGGTTGAAAATGCGATTGAGTCCATGGAAAAAGCAAGAGCCCTTGATGTTGATGACTTTGAAACAAAGCTGGCGCTTGCGGTTTGTTACTACAAGAATGATCAATTTACTAAACACGAACTCTTAAATATAAAAAAAATATCAAACCTGGAAAACATTCTTCAGCAGATTTGTGTGGATATACTCAATAATAAAAGTGATGAAGCGCATGTAGTTATTAATCATATTTTGGAAAAGGGACGGAGTACGAAATATCAGATCTTACGCGATCCTAATTTGCCTTGTCTGGTGAATTTGCGTGAATTTATATCCGATTAATATGATGACATTTGAGTCTCTAAGCATCCTGCTGTTTATAGTCATTTTCCTTGCGATGGGGGTTGTTTTTCTTTTAAGGAGAAACTCACCTGATACAGCCAGTATTTCCATGTTGGTTGCGATCCTTGTCGTCTGGGCCGTTGCGCATCTGCTATATAAATTAAATGAAACCTATCTCTCCCTGACATTATTAAAGAGTATTAACTATTTATGCCTGAGCACGGCGGCATCAGCGCAGTTGTTTTTCGCGTTCCATTATACAAACCGTACACATTGGTTAAAGCCCATTACGTTTATTTTTTTTGGAATAGAACCTATTCTGACGCAAGTATTATTCTGGATGGAGCCGCTAAGAAATATATTTTTTAACCCGCTAAACAATATATGGGAACCCATCAATTTGATCTACATTTCCCATGTTTTGGCTGCCAGTATTTTTTTGTTCATGGATGCTTTCTTTAATAAACCCCGCTCACATTTTTTTCGTGCAGGCACAATTTTAATCGGGGCGGTTTTCCCGATGCTCGCCAATATGCTTATTTTCATAGTTCGCGGCGATTTGGATAGTCATATTTATATTTCCGTTTTCTCCTATGCTTTAGCAATTGCTGGTTTTGCGTACGGGAAATTTAATAGCCATCTTGTTGAGACGAATCCCATCACGCGTGACGGTGTTGTTGAGGGGATGGACGACGGCTGGATGGTTGTAGATCGTCTGGATAAAGTAATCGACCTGAACTCATCTGCTGAAAGAATGATCGGCATGTCACGTGAACTTATCTATGGGCTGCCTGTTGACCAGATATTGAGCGAATGGTCCAAGGTGCTGCAATCTTCAGATGGAGTTAAAGAGATGGAGGTGCGGCGTATCGTCAAGGCACAAAATGACTGGCGTTACTTGAATATTCGTATTTCCCAGCTGCTAAATAAAAATAATTTACAATTCGGACATTTGATCGTTTGGCGCGATATTACCGGACGCAAACTTGCCGACGATGCTCGTCAGCGGGCGCGCGATGAATTATTTGTGCTGCTCAATGCAATATCCAGCCTGGCCAGCCGTTCCATGAACCTCGAAGATTTCCTTTCAGAATCCAGTTATCAACTTGTGTATTCGTTTCACAGTCAGGCAGTTGCGATCTTTTTAACTGAGACAAAAGATGGGGGGAAGCAAAATCTGTCTCTGAAATCTCATTTTGGATTTTCACCCGAGCATGTAAAAACGCTTGATGGAAAATTGATGAGTACGAATATATATGGCTGGTTGACCACAAATGAGGAGAATCGGCCGCTGATTATCGACCAACATCATGTGCCGGCTGAAATCAGCTTTCATCCCAATGATATTGGATTTAATTACACCATCCTGATTCCGTTAATTATCTACAATCAACATGCGAATAGTATATTGGGCTGTTTATACTTGGGAAGAAAGGAAGATACGGCCTATAATCAAGATGAGGTCATTCGTCTGACGACTATTGCAAATCAGATTGCCACATTGATAGATAGTGACCGACGTAGACAATTTGCCATTGCGCTTGGTGAACGTCAGCGCCTCTTGCGTGACCTGCATGACTCGGTCAGTCAAAAATTATATGGATTGGTGGCGTTGACAGAGGCGGCACAGGCTGCAATCGAAGCTGGATCAGATATCGCACCCATCGAGGTGTTGTCTCGTATCGGCGAGAATGCGCGACAGGCGGTCAAAGAGATGCGTCTTTTTCTGTATCAAATGCAGCCGCTTGATCTTAAAGATGGGCTGGTCTCTTCGTTACAACACCGCCTTGCCGCGGTAGAGGGACGGGCAGATATCAAGGCGAGGATGATCTCGGATGAAAATATTGAATTGGAAAAAGACCATGAAATTGCACTGTATTATATTGCCCAGGAAGCATTAAATAATATTCTCAGGCATGCTCGTGCAAAAAACGTGTCGTTGAATTTAAAACAAACGCGTCAAAATGTTATTCTTGAAATTAAAGATGATGGACTGGGATTTGATATGAAAAAAGTGGATAACTCAGGTCTGGGACTACGTAATATGAAGGAGCGCACAGAACAGGCAAAAGGCAAATTCAAAATCACATCCAAAGTTGGTGTGGGAACAAAAATCATGGTGACCGTAGTCAGGAAGAGTTAAGTATGAAAATGATCCGTATTCTTGTGGCAGATGATGAAAGCGTGGTGCGTGACGGCGTTGTTACGATTCTGTCACTGCAAAGTGATATTAAGGTTGTGGGCGAAGCTGAGAATGGAGAGGTGGCAGTTCAAATTGCCCGCCAGACCAAACCCGATGTAGTTTTACTGGACATGCGCATGCCAAAGATGGGTGGATTGGAAGCAATTCCAAAATTAAAAGAAGTATCGCCTAATTCGCGCATTTTGGTATTAACCAGCTTTGCAGAAAGTGACGAAGTTTATCAAACGATTAAGGCAGGGGCGTTGGGCTTTTTGCTAAAAGATGCGCGTCGAGATCAATTGTTGCAGGCTATTCGTGATGTCGCCAATGGACAAGCCTCCATCCAGCCGACGATTGCGATGAGGGTGATTAATGAAATTGAACACCCTGCCGAGCTAATGTATACAGCAGACCCATTGACTCCGCGTGAAATTGAAACCCTTAAGTTGATTGCGCGCGGCCTCAGTAATCAAGAGATTGCTGCGAAAATGGTGGTGCACGAACGCACGGTTGCAAAATATGTGAGCAGTGTCCTGGACAAATTACACCTGGCGAATCGTACACAAGCGGCATTGTACGCGATTCGCGAAGGCCTGACTGAGACAAAAAACGAATCAAAATATAAAAGATAGTGATTCTGTTTTTATCATTTACTCAACTAAAAATCCCCATCCTGATATCAGGATGGGGATTTTTATACGGCAGTCGATTCTTGCGGCCATTTGTGCCTCAAAAGATATGGTCATTTATGTCCATGCCCAATTCGAAAAAATGTATCTTTTATTGATTTCAAGCCACCATTTTTATTCACTTCGTAAATCACGGTTACTTTATATAATCTCATCATTATATGCCCTGGACCCAAAAAACTTTTTAGGAGACATAGCCTTGTTCCTCGGACATCACATTACCCAATTGAGAAATTCGAACCATCTGTTTCTGCCATCTACGTGGAAGAAACTTATATCAGAAGGAGCGTATCTTACGCAGGGGTTCGACCAAAATATTATGATCCTGACCCCGGATGTTTTTCAGGAAATCTACGCGCGGATGAGCGCATTAAATATCGCAGACCCTCTTGCCCGCCTGCTATTAAGGATGTTTCTTGGCACAGCGAATTATGTTGAAACCACGGAGCATGACTCGTTCACACTACCGTCCAATTTGCTGAAATATGCGAATCTCAACTCTGAAGTTGTGATTGTTGGGCAGGGTGAGTATATAGAAGTGTGGTCATCTGATCTATGGCAGCAACAGGAATTGGAAATTCAAAATACCCAGGCGAATTCACAACGTTTTTCGTCATTCGCGATTACGACCGCATAAAAAATACGTTACAGAAAAGGGTGCCATGAAAAAAATCCGTGTTCTCGTTGTTGATGATCAACATATTGTCCGTGAAGGAATGGTCGCCATTCTTTCACTCCAACCCGATATTGAAGTCGTAGGGGAGGCTGAAAATGGAATTCAGGCAGTACAGCTTGCCCGCAAGACAAAACCAGATGTGGTTCTTCTGGACATGGTCATGCCAAAGCAGGATGGGTTGACCACCATTCCCATGTTGCGCGAGATATCGCTCAACATCCGTATCCTTGTTCTTTCAAGTTTTGCAGAGAGCAGTCAGGTATATCAAGCCATCCGCACTGGCGCACTGGGATATTTGTTGAAAGACACACCGCGCGCTCAATTGTTACAGTCCATTCGCGAAGTGGCAAGCGGACAGGCTTCTCTCCAGCCTTCGATTGCGATGAAAGTGATTCATGATTTTGAGAAGCCGAAGTCTGAAGAAAGTGACTTTTACAGAGAGCATCTTACCAGGCGCGAACTTGAAACTTTGCGATTTATTGCGCGTGGATTAAGTAATCAGGAAATCGCCATGAAAATGGTGGTTCATGAACGTACCATCGCCAAATACGTCAGTAGTATTTTGAATAAACTTCACCTTGCAAACCGCACACAGGCGGCGTTGTATGCACTGCGCGAAGGGTTGGCGATCCCTGCAACTTAAGCAGATACCTGTTTGTGTATGGTCAATCTTGACCATACACACCTGCTCACAATGGCCGATTAAAAACCAAGATTTATGGCTACTACATCATAACGATGGAACATAAAATGTTCTCAACACACAAGCAGAGGCGCAATGAAAAGTTTCGAATATAAAAAAGCTACTGATCTCGACCGGGCCTGGCTCAACTTTGAACTTGACCTGCCGCTCAAACCTGGAGCAAATGGAAAGCCCAATCCTTTTTACATCAGCCGTCCGGGGAATCCGATCAACGAGTTGACCGATGCGCTGCTGGCTCCGTTTTATCGTCCGCCAAAGTTTTTCTTCTCGGGTCATCGCGGATGTGGAAAATCTACAGAATTACAGCACCTCTTAAGTAATCCTGATATCCAAAAAAAATATTGGACGATCAACTTCAGCATTCGCGAAGAGACCGACATCATCGACCTTGATTTCCGTGATGTTCTGCTGGCAATAGGCAGCCGCCTGTTTCGTGAATACCGCAAGCAGGGCGGTGAACTGCCCGATCAATTGCTCAAGGAATTGAACGGCTGGAAAGGTAAAGTGGAAAAACAAATATCCACCATTTTAGACGGGCGTGTTTCGGATATTGAGCTGGGCGCTTCAATTGATGCATTTTTTGCAAGCGCAGGATTAAAGATGAAGTTGGAACCTGCCACGCGCATTGAACTGCGTCAAATCGTTGAGACTGATATTACCGGCCTGATCGCGATCATCAATCATATTGCAGCAACCATCTATGGACAGGAACATCGCATCCCTTTGATCTTGATTGACGACATGGACAAACCTGATCTGGAGCGCGCACGCGCCATCTTCTATGATCGCCGCGAGATCATGATGCAGCCGAATTGCGCCATTGTATACACGGTTTCAAGCGCGCTTTTTTACAGCAAGGAATTTGATGCCATTCGCGATCAGGCGCTCTTTCTGCCAAACATTAACTTGCACGCAGAGAATGACGATAAGCAGCATTTGCAGGAAGGCTATCGCACGCTCGAAAAATTTGTCAACCTGCGCATGAGCAGCGACCTGCTTGACCCTGCCGCGCTGGACCAGGCCATTACCTACAGCGGCGGAGTATTTCGCGAGTTGGCACGCATCATCCGTACCGCCATCGGACGTGCCCGCCGCCGAAAATCTGCCCAGTTTGAGTTGGAAGATGTGGAATGGGCTGCTGCTGAAATTCGAAACGAATACAGGCGCATCCTTGATAAGGAAGACCTCAAACTTTTGAAAAAAGTTAATGAGCAAAAAAAACTTGAATATAGTGAAAATCTGATGCCCTTGCTCCAGTTACTCGCCATCCTTGAATATCGTGACCAGGAAAATTGGTGTGATATTCACCCAGTGCTTAGGAAAATGTTATGACCGCTCCCAGCATCCATCAACCATCATTTATCAATTCGTTCGATGAGCGGGTCGAGATTATTTGTGAAGAACTCGAACTCGCCATCCAATGGAATCGTACTTCCATCCTGTTGGCTGTCTACAACTCGGAATATGTTCGCGCCGATGCAGAGACAGCTCTCAAGAATTGTCTGATCGAAAGAGGGCAGCAGGTCGCGCGTGTTGAAATAAATGATGATGCAGATGCTGGCTTTATCTCCATTTTGCGGAGATTTCAAAAAACAGAAGACCATATTTTCTTTCTTCATGGGGCTGACCCGCAACAAAGAGCCATCCTCGCCAAACTCGGCCACCATAAGGATATTCTGACACGTAAAAAGATGCGCCTGGTAATCTGGCTTACTCCCAAGGCATTGTCCAACCTCGCGCATCATGCGCTCGACCTTTGGGATTGCCGCCAGCGTGTAATCGAATTTACAGACGTGCCTAATTCAGAAAATATGTTGCAGGATGAAATTGAATCTGCCTGGCAGAGCATAGGGGAACACGAAGGCGACGAAGCAAAGATCGATATGCATGAATCAGCGCTGACTGATTTGCTTGAAAAAGAAGAGTCTGCATCCACTCACGCAAAACTCCTGCTCACATTGGGCATCCTGAATTGGCGCAAAGGCAATCTCGAAAAAGCAGATGAACTATTACAAGATGCAATCAAGGCTGCCGTCCGCATGGAAGACAACTGTTTTGAAGCCGAGTGTTTCAATGCCGTCGCACTCGTCAAGTTTGCGCAAGGCAAAAATGATGAAGCCATTGAAGCCTACAAGCAGGCCATCGGGATCGCGCCTGAGCAAATTTTTGTTTGGAACAATCTTGGCAACTTGTGTTTGAAGATTGCCCGCAATGATGAAGCGATGCTCGCCTTTCAAAAAGCATTGAAACATAATCCCAAAGATCCCATCGCATGGCACGGACTTGGCGCTGTGTATTATCGCATCGGCTACATTGAAGATTCCATTAACGCGTATCGCAATGCCATTGAGTATGCTCCTTTGCTTGCGCAATCATGGGTTGGGCTGGGCGATGCCTACGCTGACACGGGCCGTGATTTGAATGCCATCACCTTTTATCAAAAAGCCATTGAGATCAACAAAAAATTTATTGCACCGTGGCTGCGCCTCGCAGATATTTACAATCGTCAGGAAAGATATCGCGACGCGATCAAAATCTACCAGCGCGCGCTGGCGGTTCATCCAAAAAATCATCAAGTATGGAATGAACTTGGATTGATCTTTCTAAAAACAAATTCATTTGAAGATGCCGCCAGCGCTTTTCTAAAAGCCATTGAACTCGATCGCTCGTTTGGCTGGGCATATAGCAATCTCGCGCTCGCGTATGCAAATCAGGAAAAATATCTCGATGCGATTGAAGCCTGCAAGAAAAGCTTGCAAGTCTTTACAGAAGAGGATGACAAGATCACTGCCTGGGATCGTCTCGCGAATTTTTATCGCTTTGTCAATGACTACGATAACGCGATGCAGGCCTACCAGACAGTCGACAAATTGAAAGGGATTGCCCGGCCTATGACTGAACGCATCTCTGCCACCCCGCAGCCTGCTCCCGTTACGATGATTGAATCTCCGCTGGAGATTTCACCCGAGTGCATTCAACCCAAAGAGGATCTCGTGTGTGAAGAAGTAAATAAAGAGACAAGCCCCGCCATGCCCGCGTGGATATTTCAACCTGAAGCATGGTGTCAAAACGAATCCATAGCCACAACCTACCCGGAAAATCTTTTCTGGAAGGAAGAATTGCCCGATATTTCGCTTGAGCAAATAAATACAGTCGAAACACCAAAAGAGGAGAATCTGCCCATGACTGCACAGCAAACTGCAACTTCACGACCGACGCGCACTGCATTGCCTTTTTCAAATTTTTCACAGAAATTCCAACGAATGGATTCCTTTGAAAATAAAGAGGATATTGCTGAAGGCAATGACCCCGAAGTCTGGAATGAAAAAGGTAACGTTCATTTTCAAAATTGTGAATATGAAAATGCCATTGCCGCATATAACAAGGCCATTGAACTGGATCGTTCTTTTGGCTGGCCCTACAGCAACCTGGCGCAAACCTACCTCGCCATGGGCAAATATGCCGAAGCTATTCTTCTGTATCAAAGGAGCGCCAGCCTGCTTGAAACAAAAGAAGAAAAAGCCGCGGCCTGGAATAGCGTCGGTACCATTTACCGTCACTTGAACGAATACGAGAGCGCCCTTAGCGCCTACCAGAAAGCGGACGAGCTTGATTCGCAAAACGCCGACTGGCGCGATAACCTGGAGGCGGCCCGCTTGGAACCCAATTCGCGCAGCGCGCAAGTCTGGATCGAACTGGGCAACCTGTTTTTCAAATCTGCATCTTATAAGGAGGCTGAAGATGCGTATGCCAACGCTGTAAAAATTGACCCTGCTTCGGGCTGGGCGCATGGCAATCTGGCTATGTCACTTGTCTTTCAAGGGAAATACACAGAATCTGTATCTGTCTACTTGAAGAGCATTGATCTGTTTACCAGCGATAAAGACAAAGCAGTCAGTTGGAACCGCCTTGGAACGGTCTACCGCAAAATGAACGATGAAGACAATGCGCGTAAAGCCTATCAGCACGCGGTTGTTCTGTCGAAAGAGAAAGTAAATTTGCTCACACGCACGCGCTTTAGTTTGTTGAGCAATTGTTATTCACACTAATCAACCCATCAACCCTATTTTAAACGGAGGTAGAAATGTCTGAGCATGAGTTTTGGAAAGACCTTGGTAATATTTTTGACGCTGTCTTGAATTACCAAAAGAAGAATGTCGAGTTTAACAACCGCTTCATAAACCCGTGGATACGGCTTGGAAATGTTTTTGAGCATGACGACCAGGCCAACATTGCGGTGGAAGCCTACAAGCGCGCAACCGAACTTGACCCCGATAATGCGCAGAACTGGGCTGAGCTGGGCGATGCCCAATTCAAAAAGGCCGCGTACGATGATGCGGTCAGTGCGTATCAAAAATCTATTGCGCTTGATCCCGAAGCGGGTTGGCCCATTGGCAATCTGGCGTTGACGATGGTAACGCAGGGCAATGTCGAAGAGGCCATTCCCTTGTATTTGAACAGTATTGAGTTGCTATCTGAAACAAAGGATAAGGCTGTTTGTTGGAATCGACTTGGGAATGCTTATCGTAAACTTAATGATTATGAGAACGCCTTCCATGCTTTCCAGCAAGCCGACCAATTGGATGGTGATAATACAGGCTTCAATGACAAGCTGGACGAAACACAGCCGAACACGGTAGTCATCGCGCCGGAAGAAATTCTTGAGCAGCTGATCGTGGAGCAATCGCTCGAAGATGCGGTTGCAGAATCCAGTATGGAACTCGAAGCTCCATCTGAAACAATCACCCAGCCAGAGGCCGAGTTGGAATCGTTGCCGTCTGTTCAGGTGCAGGCTGACGATGAACTCGTCGCCCTTGTGCCTGAGGAAATTGTCGAAGTGAAGGATGAGGCTTCGGCGGCTGTTGTTGAAACTGATCTTGAAGAAGATGAATCTCCTTTGACTCTGCATGAAAACGATTTTGATATTCTCAAAGTTGTTGAAGAAGTAATTGCGAAAGTTGAAGAGGAATTTTCTGCGCGAGAAGATTCTGAACTGGCTGCGGAAGAAATTGCGGTTGAGATGGATCTGCCCATCGAGAACGAACGATCTGCCCAGGAAGTTGAATTGGTGGCCGCACTCCATGAAGAGATCGTCGTTGATGAAGAATCTGCCACAAGCGCCGCTGCCGAGTTGGAGATTGTTAGTGAAGAAATAACTCAGGAAGCAGAGTTGGTGGCTGCCATTCATGAAGAGATGATGGATGAGAATGAATTGGTAGCAAGCGCAGTTGCTGAGCTGGAGATTGTCAGTGAAGAATTAATTCAGAAAGCAGAATTAGTGGCCGCCATCCATGAAGAGATTGTGGCTGAGAATGAATCTGTAACAAGCGAAGTTGCCGAACTGGATATTGTTCGTGAAGAAGTAATTCAGGAAGTAATATCTGTTGCAGAAGCCAGCGAAGAAATTGCGGCTGAGGTTGAACCTGCCGTGAGTGAAGTGGTTGCGGTTGAGGAGATCAACGAAGAAACCGTATCAGAAGTTGAATCTGTCGCAAACATGGCCGATGACATACATCCTTTACGCAAAATTCCTGCCTGGCTGGTCGTTACAAATATGGTTTTGGAAAAACTGGGACTCGAAGAAACCCCCGAGTTTGTGAATGAGCCTGCCGCAGAGAAACTTGTGGAAGCCGAAGCCGTGCTGAGTGAATCTGCGGCGGACATGGACATTGTTGAAACGTATACAAATTCATTTGCGCTGCCTGCGATGCTGGATGCAAACTTGAACGAAGAGTCTGTTTCAGAAATTGCCGACCCGCTTGAAGTTCAGAATGATGCGTTGACTGAGTCGAGTGCGTCTTTAGAATCAGTCGTCACAGAAAATGTATCCATGAGTGTTGTGGAAGAGCAGGTGACCGAGTTGGCTTATGAGGAATATTTGAAGGATGTGATTGAGCCGATTCAGATTTTGCCTGACCATGTGGATGCCGTTCAAGGTGAAGCGCCGCTAACCCGAGTGAGTCAGAATGGCGAAGTGCGGATTGCGATGGATACAAAAAATGCGCATGTTTGGAATGAGCTGGGCAATGTGTATTTGAACTCAGGCGCCTGTGAGGATGCGATCTCTTCCTATAGCAAGGCGATTGATCTGGATCGTCACTTTGCGTGGCCGTATAGCAACCTCGCGTTTGCCTATGTACACAAGGGACGCTTCGCGGAAGCCATTCTGCTTTATCAGCGCAGTATTGAACTCTTCGTTACCGATAAGGATAAGGCAGTCACATGGAATCGTTTGGGCAATGTCTATCGCCGTATTAATGATTATAGTAATGCGATCGCTGCCTATCACACCGCGGATGAACTTGACCCTGAAAACACCACGTTGTCGCTGCGCACAAGTTTTGGTCTTTTAGGAAACATGCAATCTGATTCAAAACCTGCGTATGTTGAGTAATTGAGGTGTGCCATGAATCATGAATTTTGGAATGAGATCGGCAACCTATACTTCATGTGCGGCGCATACGAACCTGCCATTCATGCTTATTTGCGCTCCATTAAATTGGAGAGCACGTTTGGCAGGTCTTATAGCAATCTGGCGCTGGCCTATGTTGAGACGGGTAAATATAGGGATGCGATCAAACTCTATCTGCGAAGTATTGAGTTGATCTCTGATGAAAAAGAAAAAGCGTTGACATGGAATCGGCTGGGTATTCTGTATCGGCAAATCAAAGAATACAATCATGCGTTGGAGGCCTATCAACGGGCTGACTTAATCGCTCCGCAGGGGGATGCGGTAACGAACCCGCAAGCCCGCATGGACTTGAAGATGCCGTTGACGATTTCGATGCCAGAAGTTGACCTGGATGCAATTCTCGCAAAAGGATCTGTGCCGAAGTCTTTGACGCAGAACGACTTGATCGCAGATATCAACGCCGAGTTTGAAATGGTGGAACTGCATTATGGGATGCATGGACTTGAAGATGAGGTGATGCCGCCTGAGTACGAAACTTTTTCACAGACGGAAGATATCGTCTTTCGGTCAACGGTCAACGTGCCGGGCGAATGGAAACTTGCTTACGCACAGGCAGTTCCACCTATGGATGTATCTTCGCCGCCTGAACAGGACGTGAACGTTGCCAAATTGGAGTCGTTGGATATGGCGGCTCCACTCGATGTGCAAAATGAGATGGTTAACGCTATCCTTGAGGATACTCCTGTTCTTGAAGCGCACACAGAATGTTTCGAAAATAATAGTCAGCCTGAATTCGTGGAGACGGCGGTCAGCGAAACAGCAGTAGATTTGATGCCATATGCGCAGATGGAATATCCTTTGGCAGATATTTCTCCAGCGGAACAGCAAATGCTGGAGTTGGAAATTCTCAAGTATCAGCAGTCCACCAGCAGTAATCCGCGCAGCTATATTTTGTGGGAAGGGTTGGGCGAGGCGTATAAATCGGCTGGACAGTATAAGAATGCGATTCAGGCCTTTCAGAAAGCGATCTCGTTGAACCCATCCAACCCGATGAGTCATTATCGCCTGGGGTTGGTCTATGCCGCAGAACGCAGAGACGAAGACGCGATCAGACTATTTGAGAAGGTCTTGGAGTTGGATCCCAAGTCTGCGCAGGCTCATGCTTCGCTGGCCAGTCAATATCGTAAAATGGGATTGGAGGAAGCTGCCCAGTTGCATATTGAAAAAGTGCGCATCACACAGTTTGAAGGCGAAAGCGATTACAACCGTGCCTGCCTGGAGGCGATCTGTGGAAATGGCGAACGCGCCCTCACTTTACTGGAAGTTGCGCTGCAAACCCGACAAACATACGTTAGCTGGGCGCAGAACGACCCTGATTTTGAGTCGTTGCGTGGTGATCGCCGTTTTCAGTCACTGCTTGCAGCCCACGCGACTGTGGAATCATAAAAGGATGGGTTTTTCAAAAAACGCGGGACTGAGTAAATCAGACCCGCGTTTTTTTTATTTTCCAATTGATTAAAGATGCCCATGCCGCGTGCTAAAAATGACCATGTAATTTGAGGCATATCCATCCAAAAAATGCCCTTTGTAACGCGCCAGGATCATTTCAAGACGGATGAAAATACGTACAGCAAATGGGAGTTTATGCAGGTGGCGTCTGTGTTGAATACAAACTATGATAATGGCATATCAACTCACAAAGGATTCAACTACAATGGCTAAGCTATGGGAACTGCTGGACGAAGCATATTACTTTATCAATAAGAATCATTACTATGAAGCGCAGGGCATTCTTGACAAGGTCTTATCCGCTGACCCGCAAAATGTGGAAGCCTGGGATGCCTACATTAACACTTGTAAGACAGAGCATGACTTTGAATTATTGCGCAGCCATATATTGGATATCTGGCAGACACGTGTGCGCAATAATGACTATTTGCTCGCCACCCAGCGTTTTGTGCTTCAGCGTTTGGATGAAAAGATGAATTCCCTACACCACTAATGGATCCTATAACAATTGACATGCCAGCCTCTGTATCTGTATCCGCTCATTCGCTTGAGCGTGCATACCAGTTCATTAAAGCCAATCAGCTCTATAACGCGGAGTTAGTCCTTGATGCGGTTGTGCGCGTTGAGCCTCAAAATGTTGAGGCATGGAAGACCTATCTATGGATCACTCACAATCAGTCAGGCTTGGATTGGTTAAAAGAGCGTGTATTAAAAGCCAGAGAACTGAGTGAGGTCAATAAAACGGAGATCATCAATTATTATTTTTATCTGACTCAGCAATTAAATACACAGGATGATTTTTCTAAAATGAGTTCCCTTGTTTTGCGGCATGAAGAGCAGACAGAGGAAAACGCCAAAGGCTCGGACGTTGAATTTGAGTTGATCAATGTCTTTGACTATCCCATACAAGCTGCGATGCTGGATCCACGCCGCAGGCCGCAGCGCGTCATGTATAACTTTGTTTCTGATATGGCTGACGGGATTCTCAAAGCTGCATCCAGCCATCCAACGGGTAAGATAATTCTGGCTTATATTGAAAATGGGATCAAGCTGGTACGGGAAGCAGCTAAAGACCCCAAAGAGGCGTATGCTCAATTTGCCAGATCGCCTTATTTCGAAAAAACATATGGCGGCGGATTGCTTGTCTTGTTTATTACAGGCGCGCGTCTGTCCATGTCAAATGTTATCGGCGGATATATCCTTTTGGGACTGTTCGTCATTGCGAGTGGATGGTGGCTTCCCCGTTTTTTGAATCGCAATATGGCTCCATTCAATAATCAATTACGCGTGTATTTGCAGGAGAATAAAAATAATCTGGTTGTGATCAAGAAAGTTGTCCCAGAGCAGGGAAAAGGTGTCGAGAACAAGAATATTCAGCTTTGAAGATTTTGAGTTTTGTTTAAAATTCATCCTATTGTATACAGGCGCTTCCTGAAAAATGCTATAATTTTCCTGGAGGTAAACATGATACTTTCAAGGATTGAACAAGATATAGACTCACTTCCCCCTGAGGCTCAACGACAGGTGGCGGATTTTTTCGCATTTCTTCAGGAGCGTTATGCTCTGGCACCTGTTAAAAAATCGCGCCGCATTAAACTGACTAAAGAGCCTTTTATTGGTATGTGGAAAGACCGCTCAGATATGAAAGATAGCGTAGAGTGGGTGCGTCAGGTGCGTCGCGAACAATGGAGGAAACGGGCATGAGTTTTACCCTTGTTGACACAGATATCTTGATAGATGCCGCTTTACAGGTTGATGATGCAATAAAATGCCTGGATTTTATGAAACGACATCATCTTTTGCGACCAGTGTTGTTACTCAAATGGAATTGATTATTGGTTGTCGTAACAAGACTGAAATTCGTAAGCTTGAGCAGCTTCTAGAAAGATTTGAGATAATTCCAATCAATGAAAGAATTTCAAATATAGCAACGGTCTTGTTGAAGGAATATCATTAAGTCATGGACTATTAACAGCAGATGCCTTAATTGCGGCTACTGCAATTGATTTGGATGTTGATTTTATAACAAAGAACCAGCGGGATTATCGCTTTTTGGAGAAGTTGAAATTGCTTCACTATTCCATGAAATAACAAAAAGATTTTCTCATAAAAGAAATCTTTTTGTTATTCACTCCTCCCACACTGAATGATACGCCCCAATCGATTCGAAATACTTCACCATGCGCTGATAAAAGCCGTGACTGGTGATCGTGGCACTGTCGCCGATGACAATTAACTTGCGGCGGGCGCGGGTCAATGCGACGTTCATGCGGCGCGTATCGGCTAAAAAGCCGACTTCACCTTCCTGATTCGAGCGGACGAGGCTGACGATCACGGCTTCTTTTTCGCGGCCTTGAAATCCATCCACGCTGTCTATTTCAATTTCAGATTTGCTCAACATCTCGCGTAACAAACGTACTTGCGCCGAATAGGGGCTGATGACCGCGATCATCTCCGCGCTGACGCCAGCTTCCAGTAATTCATTTATTTTTTTGACGACCAGCTCCGCTTCGAGTGGATTGAGGCGGCTGTCTCCATTCGGTTCTGTCTCTTCATCGTAACTTGCGCCCGCGGTATCGATGAAGTGAACGGGGCAATCTGTCAGGGGAGAAGATGTCACAGTGGGCAGGTCAGTCAGCAGGGCGGCGCGAACCGATTCGTCAGCTTGTAAACTATTCTCGTAGAAGACATCCGAAGAAAAATTCATGATGTCGTTGTGCATTCGATATTGCACATTCAAGCGGCGCGAGATGCTTGGGCCAATATCTGTCAGCAGGCGTTCCATCAGGCTGATGCCAAAACCGCCTTTGATGGCTTCGCTTGAAATAACAGTTGGCGGCAGTTGAAAGTGATCGCCAGCGAACACGATGCGCTGCGCGTATTGAATGGGAATCCACGCGGCTGGCTCGGTGCTTTGGCTGGCTTCATCCATGATGCACCAATCAAAATATTTTCCTTCGAGGCGGTCACGATCAAGACCCGTGGCAGTGGCGCACACAATCTGCGCCTTGCTCAAAATTCCTGTTGTAATGTGATCTTCGATCTTGCGCGCTTCCCTGAGCATATCTTTTGCTTCCTGCCGCATGGCTTGCTTCGCGCCAGGCTCAGGTCTGGCGCGCGTATATCGTTCGGCCTGATCGCGCAGGATGTATGCGTCGCGTGTGAGTTTGTTTGCAATTTTTACATCGGGATGATTTTCAACCAGCAGGTCGAGCGTGTGTTCGCGCAGTTCTGGCGTAACCCGTGCAGGATGCCCAAGACGAATGGCATTCTCGCCCGCTGCGATCAGGCGCTCCAATAAATTATCAACAGCGAGATTGCTCGAAGCCACAGCCAGCACGCTTTGCCCGTTGCGTGTGATCTGCGCGATTAACTCTACCAACGTGGTGGTCTTGCCTGTTCCTGGCGGCCCGTGGATGATGGCCACATCTTCTGCGCTTAACGCAAATTGCACCGCTTCAATTTGTGAAGCATTTAGATTTTTATTTAATACTTGAATGGGTTGAATCTTTTCAAAGACTGGCCCAACCGACCCGATCAGCACATCGCGCAATACTTCCAAACGTGATCCGCCGCTCGCGCCTCGTGCCAGCTCCATGGCCTGTCTCTGCCTGAAACGCGATATCTCATCTGTGGCACGATCCAACCTAAATGTAGGCCTGTCTGATTCAGCTTCGATGAATTGATTCACCGCCACCTGAATCGCGTCTCTGCGAACACTGCTGACAATTCCACGCCAGCCATTTTCTTCACTGGACGAAGAACGGTTCTCCTCCGATACGATGACTGGGCTGCCCACCCCGAGCCTTGTCCACGGGAGGGGCAGATTCTCATTGCGTTTGCCGAATCCCAATAGGAAATGTCCGCCCAGCCCATAGCCTTCTTCACGAATCACAAGTTGAATCAGGCTGTTGCCCGTCGCTTCTGCTTCAAGCGGAGAAAGCCTTGTGTGCTCGCGCACGGCTTCCCGTTTTTCGGCTTCTGCTTCGAGGTCTAGCAGGAGGGAGAGATTTCCAAAATATTGCGTGGGAGATGTTTTCATGGCGGGTTATTTTATCATTGCAAAGATTTCTGTGGTCTCTGTGGTTAATTCTTTTGGCTGGCTCACGTTATTAAGTATAATAACTACATGCTTTCTATTTTATTCCGCGCCCACGCGGTGCAAAGAATGTTCGAACGTGAGATTTCCCCGCTCAAAGTCCGCAAGGCTTTGGAGGCTGGAGATGTGATCGAAGATTACTCGTCCGAAATGCCCGAACCGAGCCGACTGATTCTAGGCTTTCAAGGCAAACGTCCGTTTCATGTGGTCACTTCGGAAAATCCAGAAGCAAACGAGATTACAGTGGTCACTGTGTATATCCCCGATCCCAATAAATGGAAAAAAGATTATCGGAGTCGCAAGTGAAGATTAATATCTTTAAACACAAAGGACACGAAGTACACGAAGGAACCCCAAAAAACCTTTGTGTACTTCGTGTTTAATTGGTTTTCCTATGAAATGCTTAATTTGCAGACAAGCTGAGATCGTTGACGGCCTTACCTCCATCACCTTTGAACGTGATGAGTTTCGCCTTGTGATTAATAACGTGCCCGCGCAAATATGTCCCGCTTGTGGAGAAGCCATTATGAATGAAGACGTAGCGAATCGTTTATTGAATAAAGCCGAAGAAGCCGCGCTTGAGGGCATATTGGAAGATATCCGAAATTATGAAGGCTAGCCGCGTTGGATTTGATTTATGAAAAAATATGGAACTCTGCTTTTTATTCTTCTCCTCACAGCTTGTTCTGCGTCGCCCGCCGCAACTCCAACGGCTACGTTGAGCGCAATAATTATTCTGGATACGCCCACGCCGACCATCACACCGCGCCCAACCGCAACGCTGACCATGGAGCAGGCGCTTTATCCATACACGATCGAAGGTCTGCGTACCCATAAATATCAAAGCGGAAAAATTACCATTCGTGAAACGTTACTAACAACAGAAGATTTCACGCGCTATCTGATCGAATATCCAAGCGACGGGCTGATCATCACGGGCATTTTGCAAGTGCCGACCATCGGCGCCCCGCCTTATCCTGTCATCGTGATGAATCATGGATTCTTTTCACGCACGGTGTATGCCTCAGGCGATGGCACAGACCGCGCCGCTGAATTTCTCAATCGCCGCGGCTATCTCACCGTCTCTTCTGATTATCGCAGTTGGGCAAATGCTGAAACGGGCGAGAGTCTGTATTATTCAGGTCTCGCCATCGATATTGTTAATTTGATGAATGCACTTCCTTCGCTTCCAGAAGCTGATTCAAAACGCATTGGCATGTGGGGGCATAGCATGGGCGGGGGAGTGACCCTGAAAGTTTTAACAATAGACAAGCGCGTCAAAGCTGCTGTCTTGTATTCATCTGTCAGTGCTGACTTTGAAGACGTCATCGGACGCTGGGGGCCAGGCTGTCTGGGTGATGTCTACGCAGGTGAATTGGCCTATGGATGTAATTCTTCGGATATCCTCCCGTTGACTTTATCAAACAACCTGACCGCGTCCTACTTTAACTCGGTCACTGATTCGGGTGTGCTGAAAGCGGTTTCTCCGTTTTATCATTTAGACCTCATCACCGCACCAGTTCAGATCGCCTACGGCACAGAGGATGGGAAAACTTCGGCGGGCACGCCGCCTGAATGGTCGCAGAAAATGTACGAGGGTTTTATCGAAGCAGATAAGCAGGCGCAGCTTTTTGCGCACACTGGCGAGGAACATTCATTTTTCGCTGACGAATGGTTCGCCTTTATGGAGCGTTCCAGTCAATTCTTTGATAAATATGTAAAGCCATAATCACTCCTGCATGAAAAAAATAATACTCCTTTTACTGGTAATTCCATTTCTATATTCGTGCTCATCTTCTCCTGCGCCGACAGCCGCCGCCGAAATTCAGCCTGCTTCTCCATACGACGGGAAGTGGGAAGGTAATGGCGTAACAAACGACGGCAATCACTTCATCGTTTCATTTAGAATTGAAAATGGCTCAGTGACGGGAATCAGCTATCAGTATGATGCCCCAAAAGAAGTGCCGTGTTTCAATACCCATTACTTTACGATTCCGAAACCGCAAAGACCGCAAATAGACAGCGACGGCTTCACAAGTCAACTCGGCGCGGATATGGATGTCACGGCCAAATTCACCTCATCTGATTCAGCGTCAGGTCATTTGATTGCAGATGTTGATTATCGCTACGAAACCTGCAACGGACAATTTGAGTTGGATTGGACAGCCGCAAAACAACCGCAAGCCGCAGTGCTTGAAACTCAACCCGCCCCAAAGAAAAATCAATTTGAAATATTCTTTCAAATTCTTATTTTTGGATTATCCAACGGCGCGGTGCTGGCGCTCAATGCGATTGGCGTGACTCTGATATACAGCACGGTGAGTACTTTGAATCTCGCGCATGGGGATGTCTTCGCGCTGGCTTCAGTTTTTGTGACCTCATTCGTAAATTTAATTGGGATTCAGCGCAACTGGCCGCTGAGTCAACTTGTGCCTTCCTTGATAGTTACTTTCGTTGGTGTCATATCTTTTGGCGCATTATTGAGCATGGGCGTAAACCAACTCGGCTTCAAACCCTTTCGTAGACGTTCGCGTCTTGCACCATTGATCGCAACGCTGGGCTTGTCGTTCATCCTTTATCAGTTCGCGCTTGTCTGGCGCACACTGCAAGCCTCATGGATTCCAGGCGAGCACAGAAGCGTGCCTGGCTTGCCTGAAGTCCCAATCGACGGCATTCCGAGTCTGCTGCCAGAGATCAACATCATTCAAGCGCTTCATCTTCCACTTCAGATTGTGTTGCGTTTCAGTGATGTATTTGTGCTTGGCATGGCCTTGATATTCGTTGCAGTCGCTACATGGTTTTTACAAAAAACTTCCACAGGCCGCGCCATTCGCGCGCTGGTGCAAAATCATGCGCTGGCAGAGATGGTTGGGGTGAATGTCAACTCAACCATTAATCGCGCGTTTGCGGTGGGCGGTGCGTTGGCGGGCGCGGCGGCTTTTATTTTCGCGCTGTATTACGGGCGTCCATTCGGTTCGCATGGTGCGCAAAGTGGATTGCTCGCATTCACTGCCGCGCTGCTCGGCGGAATCGGGAATCCGCTTGGGGCGTTGTTGAGCAGTCTCTTTATCGGAATTTTTTCTTCATTGAGCGATTATTATTTTTCAGCCCAATGGACGAATGCGATTCTTCTGATCATCTTAATTACATTAATCACGTGGCGTCCCAACCTGCACGCGGATGCGGAAAATATTCAGGTGCGTGATTCTGTTATTTTGTCGGCAACAGGCAAAGGGTCAGGCCAGAAGCGCTGGGTGATTCTGCTGCTTGCGGCGCTCACTTTGATTCCCATCCTCATGCAAATTTTTGGGTTTGGCGGCCAGATCATTTTGCGTTCCATCGCAATTTTTATTTTGCTCACACTGGGTTTGAATATCGCGCTTGGTTTTGCGGGATTGCTTGATCTTGGTTTCGCTGCGAGTTTTGGGTTGGGCGCGTATGCTGCCGCGCTTGTGATTCATTCCAATGGAAATTTTTGGCTCGCGCTCGTCGTTGGCGTTTCGACTGCTGGTATATTGGGCGTTATCAAAGGCCTGCTTTCGCGCAGAGTGCGTGACGATTTTCTTGCTGTTGCCACGCTCGCGCTTGGACTTCTAACCCGACAGTTGATCGTAAATTTTGATTTTACTGGCGGCGTGAATGGATTCAGCGGATTAACAGCGCTTCATTTTTCAACCTCATACCTGCTTGCGCCTACGATGAATTATTTTCTTGTCTTTGGGTTTGTTGTGCTCGCGGCTTGGTTAAGCATGCGCCTCACATCTTCACGCACAGGTCGTGTGTGGGCTGCCTCCAGCGAGGATGAAACTGCTGCGCTGGCCAGTGGGGTGAATGTGCCGCGTGTGCGTATGTTGGCATTTGTGCTTAGCTCTGCGATTGCGGGTCTGGCAGGCGTTTTGTATGCGGTCACTTTTACTTATGTTGATCCTGAATTATTTGCATTTCACATCTCGTCCATGGCGCTGACAATGGTCATTCTCGGCGGGGCAGGCAGTGTGCCAGGCGTGATGTTGGGTGCTGTGCTGATCATTGGCTACGATAAAGTGATCCTGCCGCAATTGGCAATTCTGCTGGCTTTCCTCTGGCCGAATATTTCAGTGGGACCTGTGCCAAATTTGCGCGGCGCTTCATTTCTCACATTTGGGCTGGCTTTGTATCTCACCGTGTTGTGGCGGGCACGCGTAAAATCCTTGACATCCAAAGGCGAGTAAAATAAAATCGCGTTACTACATCATTCTATTAAAAAGGAGGTACGAAAAAATGAAAGTCAGCACAGTATCCACTCAATCTGTTTTTAGCGCGCCTCCTGCCGAAATATACGGATAACCTCCAAGGTTTATCCAAGTTGATTATATATTCAACCGCAGGCGCGTCTCGCCCTGCGGTTTTTTATTCCATGCCGCAGGGTGCAACCCCTGCGATTTTGCTTTAATGCGGGGAAGGTCGTTACTATATTTATATATCAATAAGGTTATCTACCCATGAGCAAAAATCAACTCCTTGAATTGTTTGAAGAACTCGACGACTCTAATGACAAGGAACAGTCGTCGCGCAAAGGGCTCTGCCAGAAACGTGAATCAAAAAAACGGGAGATGGAAGCAAAATTGTTTACCCGCGCGCAGGAGATCGCGCGTGAATTCCAGTTCACCTACAAAGCCGCCCGCTTTGAAGAAGCCTGGCTTTTGGATTCACTGGTCGAAATCGCCGAACATAAGTGGATATCAGATGTGCTGCGCAAGGTAAAGGGCGGCAAGGAAGCCTCGGTTTATCTGTGTAAATCAGGCGTCGCCGTGGATGAGGCTTTGGTCGCGGCGAAGATTTATCGTCCGCGCATGCTGCGCAATTTAAAGAACGATCAGCAATATCGTACAGGCCGCGCCGATCTGGATGAGAGCGGCAATGTCATTGTGGATGACGGCGCACTACACGCCATGCAAAAACGTACCTCCTTTGGCGAAGAAGTACGGCATCAATCGTGGATTGCCTATGAGTTCAAGACTCTTGAGACGCTGCACGCGGCAGGCGCAGATGTGCCAAAGCCCTACGCAATGGAGAAGAATGCCATCTTGATGGGTTATGTGGGTGACCTATCAAGCGCTGCTCCCGCGCTCAACTCAGTAAATCTTGATTTGGATGAAGCCAAACGGCTATATGAGCGCGTGATCTACAACATTGACTTAATGCTCAGGCATGGCCGGATTCACGGCGATCTTTCCGCCTACAATATATTGTATTGGGACGGCGAGATTACTTTGATCGATTTTCCGCAAGTGGTATTTCCAGATTCAAACCCAACATCATGGAATATCTTTTCCCGTGATGTGACCCGTGTCTGTCAGTATTTCTCTGCACAAGGGATAGACTGCGACTCAAGAAAACTCGCCTCAGACCTGTGGACTGCGCATGGGCACAAGATCGTCAAAGAGGTGGACCCGAAGTATCTTGACGCGGAGAATTCCGAAGATCTGCGCATCTGGAGAAAACAGAAATAAATTTCTCTACCGTATATCTTCAGAAAATATTTCCATAAATTGATTGACCACCGACCGCGGTTGGTGAGCAACACAGTTTGTACGGCGGAAAAAATAAAACAACAGTCCCTGATCAACTCTGGTCGGGGACTGTTGTTTCGCTGCGCAATTGCGTTATTCTTGCGTTCTTTAAGCCGGAATTTTACACATGTTATAATTAATTTATACCGTTCATGCTTGAAAAGGATAATTCGTGAATAGACAGCGCTCCCGTCGAATAAGTTTTTGGTTGATGACAGTCTTTTTTGTACTTGGCTGTACTTCGCCATTTTTGGCAGTGACGCCGCCGCCTCAACCTGCTCAGTCACTGGATATGTTGGGAACCGTTATTGCGCAAACTGCCAATGCGGCTCAAACACAAACCGCCACTTTTTTGCCCACATCAACCCGCACGGACATTCCTACGACAACACTTCTCGCAACTCAAACGCTTGCTCCAACACAAACTCCTCTCATTTTGGTCACACTAACGCCGACTGCCACTCCAGGTTTTCTGGTCGTGGGGACTGACGGCGCGCTTGTTTCTGTCACTCCTGCTGTAATTGTTTCTCCTGCCCCAACTTTCGATGGCAAGCCAGCAAAAACTGAGGAAGTTAATGGCGGCGCGGTGATAAAAACACCCAAAGACTGGGCCTGTAAAATTGTAGAAAAGAGTCCCGTAAAAGGCTCTGTGATTCAGAGTGGATTAAATTTTTACGCCTACTGGACCGTAATGAACTCTGGCACGCAAGTATGGACAAATAATGGCATTGACTTTATTTACCTGAATGGACTTCGCAGTGAAAGCAGGGTGCTGCAAGATTTGCCAAACACGATTCCCCCAGACAGTAAGATCACTCTTCGAATTCCTCTGACTGCGCCCAAAAATACAGGCTTTTATAATGTACTCTGGACATTGAAGGTGGGTAATACATATTTTTGCCCCATGCGAGTTACTTTTGAAGTTAAGTAAATTTGACCTTTAAATAACGGGAGATTGAAAATAGTATGGATATTATTAAAACATGGTCTCCAATTTTGATTCCGATACTGGGCTTGCTGGCGGGGACAGGCTGGCTGCAATACTATCTCAAAGTCCGTAGTGAGAAACAGGGCAGGCATCAGGCGTATCTTGACGGGTTTCTTAATTCGTTTACAGGTATTCTGACCACAACAAAATCCATTTTTGTGAAATTGCGTGATAATCGCGAGCTTGTCAATTTGGAATATCATCCTGGGCGGCTACAACAATATTTTTCATCGCTGGACGATGGCGACGCCCGTAAACTGCTTTGGAAGTCTTACATTGAATTGCTTCAAAAAGAAAATCAGGATGCGCTCCACCTGATTGATCGCTATTATGGACAAATTACAGTACTCGAATTCAAAGAGGCATGTGACAAATTCAAATTGCACGTCAAGGAATGGGAGCTTGTTTGGAAAGCATTGCAAGGTTCGGGCGCAGTACCAGACTCTTTAAACATATCTGGTGCTCTTTTTGCCCCACAGTTTCCAGATGGACTGGAAGACGCGTTACAAGCCGAGATTGCCGCAGTAAAAAAATTAGCAGGTCTTAAGTAATTTTGGCGGCATAAATGATAGTTAGTCCACTAGCAGAAAATGGAAAAAATTCCAACAATTGGCTGAGTAATGATGAAGATAAAGAGAGCCTTAATCTTATCAATTCTAGGATTGTTTCTGGTATCGTTTCTAGGGTTATTTCTGATATCGTTTTCCTGGATGCCTAGCTTTTTTATTCGCATCCGAGGCGATGATCCAGACCTTGTATATAGCGCATGGTACAAGGCAGAAAAAAGTTGGGATAATGCAAATTATCTACGAGCAATCGGAGAAAACGTAAAGGCATTGTGGATGACGATAGATTTTGAATCGCACATTCTTATAAGCAAGCCTTTTTATAGGCGATCTCGTATTCTAGAAAAACAAGAGCGATTAAAAGAGGCGATTGATACTTGTATGACGGGTGCAAGGATTATCGGTATATACGACCTAGAAGGAGTGGCGGCATATCATTGCAGTGAAATGGAAATGAAATATCATAAATCTTTACCAGAAAATAACTTGGTAACTCCTACTGTTGAGCCATGATATGTTAATTTTCTCATCACAGCAAATGACGTGGGCTAACAAAGTGTGCATCCGACACTGGGGAGTCTGGCGACCTCCCAAGTAGTTTTCTACGCCTTATCTTTTTCCCATCGGACGGCAGCCCGCCGCCCGCCCCAGCGCGGATACCGCAAATTGTTGGGCTGACATTTGCAATGAGATAAAATCTCTTATATATAAAGGAATGTATGTTTGACAATAATCCAGATGAAAAAAATCTACTCGACAAGCTTATTGAAGCCAGCACTTTTGGTTTAGATGATTTGGAACTAAATCGTCATGGCAAAATGTCTGGTTTACAGAGGTCGCGCCTAGGGTCGATGCTGATTTTCTATTTTTGTATCTGCGTAATTTTATTTTCACTTGCTATTGGTGCAGTATGGATGTTTTTTACGCAATATCAAGTCATTCCCTTTCTTACCATGCTGATTTGGGCTATTCTCTGTGTATTTGGAGGTGTCCACTGGTTACGTCAAACACTACCAATATTGGAAGATGTTCAGTCTGGTACAGTTTTATGTGTTTCAGGTCCACTGCGTCAAATCTATACTCGGATCAGTACTGGGAGGTCTTCATCAATACATGTGGTTCACTATAGAATTGCAAAGAAATTCTTTGACGTCGCTTTCTTTGCACCTAAATTTATTCCGCAAAACCAAAAATGCCATGCATACTACACACCAAAAAGCGAGATTCTTATTGGTATTGAACCAATTTGAGATTGCCCAAGACAGTATGCACTGAACTAACGAGTACGGTGTGGTTTATTTGCAGTTCTCTGCCGTTGAGTTTTTCCTGCCCCCAAGCAGAACCCACCACTGAAAACTGAAAATTACTAACTTCCCATTCATCACTGCTTCTTAAACTTCCCCCACAACCCATACCCCTCATTTCTTCTTTTCTCACGCCGCTCGTGCTGCTCATGGATTTCCTGCACATGCGCGGCTTTTTCTTCGATGGCGGCTTCGAGCCATCGGCGGCCTTTTTCTGCCGTGGCGTGACTGCCTGCGCCGTATGCGCCTGTTTTTGTATCATCATCCCAGGGCGGATTTGCGATCAATGCGCCGCCTTCAATCCAGTCCATATAATAATCGGGTGTGGCAACGAAATCGGTTTCATCTACAACTCGTTCCATTTGACAGAGGTCAGGGCGAAGATGAAGCATGTAAGATGTTTCAAGTTCGCCTGCGTGTCCCATGCCGCCGATCTTGGTTGTGCGATATTTTTCCAAGGCCACTGCGCCGATTTTGCCTGAAGTATGCAGCCAGGCTGTTGCACAAAATATTCTGCGGTGACGTTCGCCCGCGTATTTAACAACATTCACAAGGAAGGAACTATTCCCGCCATGTCCGCTCATGAGATAGAAGCGTTCAAATCCACGTGTAACTAGCGCGTCAATCACCGCAACCCAGAAATCTTCAAAGGCGCGTCCGCCTGCGTTCATGGTTGCGGCGAAAGATGAACGATGCGTACTGACTCCATATGGCATTACCGGTAATGCCGTGCTGCGTGTAGGCATTAGAGTAGATGTGCCTGTAGCGATTGATTCAATAATCAGTGTATCTACCGCGAGAGGGAGGTGGAGTCCATGCTGCTCGGTGTGGCCGATTGGAATCAAAATTACTTTTTCGCGTTCGCTGTCTGGTGGAAGAAAAATTCTCGAATCATATTGCGAAGGGTGTGGTTGTGAAAGAATGAAAGACGAAGGATAACGAATGAGAGAAGACTGTGGATCCAATCCTTGCGGGGTCAGGCAGTACACTTGTGTGAAACCGTCATCCCTTAAACTGTTGAGCAAGTTTAGGATGTATTGAAAGAGAATCCACTCAGGCACTTCAAGTCCGCTGCCGCGCCAACCGAATGGGAAGGATGGCAGGAGCCCGACGCTGCGCGGGGGCGGATTGCTTAATTGGTCAGCAAGCAGGTCGAGGTTATAGCCTGATCCGAGCGGCAGAACGAGCGGCGTATTGCGTGGTAATTCTGCCACCGCGTCCCAAGTCAGCTCGTCATATTTGAAGTATATTGATTTTCGTGTAGCCAATATATTACTATTCATTTCTATCTCTTTCTTTTTTAACTGGGAAGAAGATACCAATCCAAAAACTTTTCGATGCGCTCATATACATCATATAGATTCTCGCGGCGCAGGAAACCATGCGGCTCATCATCATATGTTTTGTATTCAAAGGTCTTCCCTTCACGGCGTAGCGCTTCCACCCATTCTTCGCTGGCTTCAGGCGCAACCACTGTGTCAAGCAAGCCATGCAAAATCAAGACAGGTTTCTGAATATTCTTTACATCAGCGATGGGGGAGCCTTGTAAATAAAGGCCGAGGTTCTCAGAAGGGTGACCAAGAAAAATTTCGGTGTAAAGACGCAAACGTTTTTCACACGCCGCCCATGAACTCACTAAATTTGAATCTCCATATTTTGAAACGCCGCATGCAAAAAAATATTCAGGGTCACGCGCCAGTGCATTCGCGGTCATGTAACCGCCATAGCTTCCGCCTGCAATGCCAATTCGATCAGGCTTAATGTCTTTGAATGTGTGTAAATATTTTGCGCCATGTAAACAATCCTGCGTATCACCAACGCCCCAATTATTGTAATTCGCGCGTTCAAATTCCATGCCATAGCCAGTGGAGCCGCGGTAATTCGGCGCGAGGTAGGTGTAGCCTTTCGCCGTAAAATATTGCGCAAATTCATCCCAGCCAAAACTATATTGATCTTTTGGGCCGCCATGTGGATATAAAATTGCAGCGCCATTTGATTTTTCAGGGCGGTATAGAAATGCAGGAATTTCCAAACCGTCAAAACTTTGATAGGAAACAATCTCAGGCACAACCATCTTATTTTTTTGAAGAGCGGGCGGGGTCGAGAAAGTTAATTGCGTACTCTTTTTAGACGGAAGCTCCATGCGATATAGATCAGGCGGAAGAGTTGGCCCCTCAAATTCAAATGTGATATAGGATTCATCCTGTGCCCAATTTGGATTGGAATGAATCCCCACCGCGCTTCTTAATTCAAGCGTTGAGCCTGATTCAGTCTCGATCAGCATTAACTCAAATGAGCCGTTTTTATTGATGACCGCCAGCATTTGTTTTCCAGAAGGTGACCATTCATATTGAAAAATATCCTGCCCCGCTTTGGTGAGTTGGTGTAAGCCTTCGCCATTCGGCTGGATGAGATACAACTCTTCGCGGCCTGATTCTTGTGAAATAAATGAAATCCATTTTGCATCTGGCGACCATTTGGGCGACATGGCGCGTGTGGATGATTTCCCATATAAAGTTATTTGTTTTCCTGTTGCGATCTCAAGCAAAACAATATCAAGACGATTGAGATCATCAAATCGGCGCAGATTAAATACGATAAATTTCCCATCAGGAGATGGGCGCACATCCCAATGATCGCCGATGGAGTCTGTGGTCAGGGCTTGCGGCCAGCAGCCGTCGCGGTCGGTCAGCAGTAATTGGTCGGTATCATTTCGTTCCACAGTGATAATTAAACCATTTGAGTCGGGCATCCAGCGCGCGCCGCTTGCGGCAGTGGCGAAGTCTGTTATTTTTTTGGGTAATCCACCAGTACGTGAAACCACGTGGGCATGGCCTTTAATTCCAAAAGTTAACCATTCACCATTGGGTGACCACTCTGGAATTTCATCGTCCCAGTAGGCGGCCAGCGGGCGGTCTGTTGTAATACGTGCAGGCCAGCCTCCATTGGATGACAGGGTGAACACATCTGAAAGTGTTTCGCCATCTTTAATGTAGACAATATCACCCTGGGATGAAAGCGCATGAGACCGAATCCGCTCAAGGGAAGTTAGAAGCGAGAGGTTCCATCCCGCTGGCGGTTTGACATCCGGCCGTTTGACTGAAGGCCATCCATTGCGTTCATACTTTTCTGTGAGTTTGATGGGGTTTTCCATATGCGCCGAATTTTACTGCACTATTAACTTTCCCGAATTCTGATAGTACAGTAAAATTCTCAGGAAGTATCAATATTTTTTCAATCGAGAGAGGAGAACAATATGAAACATAAAATATTATATCTATTAATCCTAGTGGCTTTAATTCTGTCGGCCTGCGGTGGCGGGCAATCAGCAGGCGCAGATGCATCTGTTGTGCATATTGGGTGGGCAGGCAGCCCCGATTCACTTAATCCCGGTTTGGCAATCTTGACCGAGGCTTATACTATCTTTGGCCTGGTGTACGACTCAATGTACACCCTGAATTTGAATGGGTCATTCACCCTTAATTTGGCGAGTAGTGTTGAGCGGTCAGATGATGGCTTGGTTTATACCTTCAAGATCAAAGATGGTGTCAAGTGGCATGATGGAAAACCATTGACTGCGGAAGATGTTTCTTTTTCGTATAATCTTTACAAGGATACGCCCGAATATCCCTATTTGAATGGATATTACACGCCTTATTTTTCCAGCATTGAGGCGACTGCAAATAATGAAGTGATTCTGACTCTGACCGAGGCGATTCCAAATATTGAGAGTCAATTGGTGTTCCTCTATATCCTTCCCAAACATATTTGGGAAAATGAAAATAAAATCGAATTTGAAAATACGACCATGATTGGTTCTGGTCCATTCAAAATGGCAGAATATGTTCAAAATGAATTTGTGCGCCTGACCGCTAACAAGGAACATTTTGCAACCCCGCCCAAGGTGGATGAGGTGATTTTCCAGACCTTTGAAAATCAGGACGCGCTAATACAGGCGATCAAGACCGGGCAGATGGATATGGTCACTGAAATGCCAAACACAGCCGTCACTTCTTTGAAAACTGTGAAAAATATTGAAGTGGTGATCGGCGCTCCATTTTCTCCCGGCGTTTCCGATATCATCTTTAATCAGATTAAAGAAGAGAATTGCCCAACCGCTGAAGAAGGCGGCATTTGCACGGGGCATCCTGCTTTACGCGATCGAAACGTACGCCTTGCGATGGCCCATGCCACAGACAAACAGAAATTGATCGATGTCGTATTGCTGGGTCTGGGTGCGCCCGGCCTGACCCTTATTCCTGATGGTCTTGGCGTATGGTACAACGACTCAATAAAAGATTTTGAATTTGATGTGGCTAAGGCAAATAAGATTTTGGATGATGCGGGCTATTTGGATACAGACGGCGATAAGATTCGTGAAATGCCAGACGGTTCACGCCCATTGACCTTCCGCCTGAACTGGCCGAGTGACAGTATCACCGCCCCGCGTATGGCTGAATTACTAAGCGAGATGTGGGCTGGGATTGGCATTTCGCTGGAAACGCAAGCCGTAGACCCCGATGCTTTGACCGCTCAATGCTGCCCCGCGTTTGACTTTGACCTTATGCTCTGGGGTTGGGCATCTGACCCTGACCCAAGCACGTTGTTGTATGTGTATACTACCGAGTCTGTCCCCACGGGGTCCAGTGAAACGGGATATTCAAACCCGGCATACGATAAACTTTATGCAGAACAGCAAGTTGAACTGGAATTTGAGGCGCGTAAGGCAATCATCTGGGAAATGCAGAGAATCGTGCATGAGGACGTTGTGTATATCATTCCATTTTATGAGCAGGCTACCCAGGCGTATCGTACTGATCGTTTCACTGGCTGGGTTACCAATCAACCCAAGGTTGAGCTTTCAGACGTTTCCTCTCTGGCTTTTATCGAACCTATAAAGTAGTCCTTCGAACGGATGCGGAAAATCCTTCCGCATCCGTTCATCCCATTTCAGGGAGTGACCTTGAACCGTACTCGCACGCTGTTGAAGAAAATAGCCTGGTCTATTTTTACAATTCTGTTTGTTATTATTTTAAATTTCTTTTTATTCCGCGTTTTACCCGGCGACCCAGCCCGGGCAGGCATTCGTGACCCGCGCTTGAAAAAAGAAGCGGTAGAGATGCTGCGTGTACGTTTTGGTTTGGACAAACCCGTTATCAATTGTTTTGATTCGCTTAACCCGATTAAGATCGGCAGTTGTAGTGTCAACCCGCTGGATACGCAATTTTTTATTTATTTTCGAAATTTATTCCAGGGTGAATTGGGAATCAGTTATCACTCAAACCGCCCAGTGGCAGATGTCTTAACGGAGCGATTATGGAACACAGTCTTATTGATCGGCGCAGGGCAGATTCTTTCAATTGTTATTGGCGTGATCTTTGGCGTTTTTGCCGCATGGAAGGCGCGCACTGCCGTTGACTATACTTCGGTAGTTACCAGCTTATTGGTGTGGAGTCTGCCTACCTTTTGGCTTGCAATTATTTTGTTATTCTGGGGAAGTAATCATGGGTTACCCTTGGCAGGCAAGTCAACCCCAGGCTCCAGTTCCCTGCCGCTTTTAAAACAATGGGCGGATATAGGTTGGCATATGCTCCTGCCCACACTGACTTATACCATCGTCTACATGGGCGAATATACATTGATCATGCGTTCCAGTTTAATGGACGTACTCTCAGAAGATTACATCCTGACTGCGAAAGCCAAGGGCTTGAGTACGTTTCAAATATTGAAAGATCACGCCATTAAAAACGCCATGCTGCCATTGGTAACTATTATCGCTATTAACCTGGGGTTTACTGTGGCAGGCGCAATTCAAATTGAAGCCGTCTTTTCGTGGCCTGGTTTAGGCGGTGCGATCTTCGAAGCAGTTGGGCGGCGTGACTTTCCGATTTTGCAAGGTGCGTTTTTGCTAATCGCTATCACGGTTATCCTTGCAAACTTTCTAGCTGACCTCACCTACAGTTTCCTTGATCCGCGCGTGAAGATGGAATAACAGATGGAATCCACGATCTCACACACTGAACCGAAAAATCAATGGCTTATCCGTCTGCAAAACTTTTGGCGTACCTTCAGAAAAAATGGTATCGGCCTTGTTGGGCTTGCCATGCTGGTTGTGATCATTACCATGGCGGTCTTCGCTCCATGGATTGCGCCCTATGATTCGTCCTCTTCAGCGGCATTTGAAGTGGGCGATATTTATATGGCGCCCAGTGCGGCACATTTATTTGGGACAGATGACGCCGGGCAGGATATCTTCTCAAATTTTGTCTTCGGTTCGCGCATCTCGCTGACAGTGGGTTTCTTTGCCGCATTTATTTCGATCATTATCGGCGGCGTGCTCGGGCTTGTCGCTGGCTTCTTTGGCGGCCGCTGGGAAAACATCCTGATGCGCTTTACCGACATCATGCTTGTCATCCCAGACTTGCCGTTAATGGTGGTCATTGTTGCGCTGACAAAACCTTCATTATATAATATTATTTTCGTGATTGGGCTGCTCGGCTGGACAACCACCGCGCGCGTTGTCCGCTCGCAGACTCTGGCTGTCAAATCGCGCAAGTTTGTCTTACGTGCCCGCGCTGTCGGCGCAGGGAATGGACATATCATCTTGCATCATATCCTGCCGTTGGTGATGCCGATTCTCGTCGTGCAGGCTGTTCTCGTTGTTTCACTCGCCATTCTAAATGAAAGCACATTGTCCTTTCTTGGGCTGGGTGACCCGACAGCCCTCTCGTGGGGACAAATGCTCAACTACGCCTTCGGGCGCGGCGCAATGTCGACTGGCGCATGGTGGGCGTTGTTCTTTCCAGGCATCGGTATCGTGTGGGTTGTGCTTGGTCTGACTCTGCTTGGGCAGGGGCTTGAGCAGGTATTAAACCCAAGGCTGGATGCACATCATTTAATGCCGAGCAGGCCCACACTCCAGAAAGAACACGTTGAGTCTGATCAGGAAAGAGTGGATTCAGGAAAAGTATTGCTTGAAGTCCAGCATCTATCCATCAACTATATAAACGAAGGTAATCCGCCGGCCCGCGCCGTGGAAGATATCAGCTTTACTTTGAAGCAGGGTGAATTGATTGGCTTGGTCGGCGAGAGCGGCTGCGGCAAAACGACCTTGATGCTTTCTTTGCTGCGTTTGCTGCCTTCGGCGGGACAGATTGTAGACGGCTCTGTTTTGTTTAATGGCAAAGACTTGACCGAAGTTAGCGATGAAGAATTAAACACAATTCGCTGGAAGGATATCTCTATCGTGTTTCAGGGTGCAATGAATGCGCTAAATCCCGTGCGGACTGTCGGCGACCAAATCGCTGAGGCGATCACTAGGCACATGCATGATTTCCCTCACGAGAAAGTACAGGCGCGAGTGACAGAACTGCTTGACCTGGTAGGTATCGCCGCAGATCAAAAGGATCATTATCCACATCAGTATTCGGGCGGGATGCGTCAACGCGCCATGATCGCCATGGCGCTGGCTTGTGACCCGCAAGTGATCATAGCTGATGAGCCAACCACAGCATTGGACGTGATGATTCAAGCGCAAATTTTGGAATTGCTGGATGGCTTGCGCAAGAGACTCGGCCTCGCCATTATCTTTGTGACGCACGATCTCGGCGTAGTTGCCGAAATTTGCGACAAGGTACTGGTTATGTATGGCGGCGTTACCGCAGAATATGCAGATGTGGATACGATCTATAACGAAGCGCGCCATCCATATACCCAGGAATTACTGAAGGCTTTCCCAGACTTGACCAAGCCCAAGAAAAAACTTTCCTCCATTCCTGGCTACCCGCCGCGCCTGGATGCTCTGCCCGCGGGCTGTCGCTTTGCTCCGCGCTGTCTGCTTGCATTTGAGCGTTGCCACACTGAGCAACCCATCCTGCATACAGTAGGCGATACGCATTTCGCGAGTTGCCATCTGGTTGAGGCATCCAAATGAGCAAGCAACAATTTTTGGAAGTGCGCGGATTAAAGAAATACTTTGACGCAGGCCGTCCCAGTTTATTCTCACGGGAAACGCGTCTTGTACATGCTGTAGATGATGTCAGCTTTGACCTCAGGCGCAGTGAAGTTCTCGCGTTGGTCGGCGAAAGCGGATGTGGAAAATCAACCCTCTCGCTCTTGTTGATGGGGCTGGAGGAGCCGACGGCGGGCACAATCACTTTTGAGGGACGCGACGTTACACACCTCAAGGACAGTGAACGCAAAGGTTTGCGGCGCAAGATTCAAATGATCTTTCAAGACCCATACGAATCCTTGAATCCGACACAGACCATCGAAGAGATCATCAACGAGCCTTTGCTGGTGCATGGGATTGCAAAAAATAAGAAAGAACGCGATGAACGGGTTAAAAAAGCCATGGAAGATGCAGGCTTGAAACCTGCCGAAGTGTACTTGAGCCGCTTCCCGCACGAACTTTCAGGCGGACAACGCCAGCGTGTGGTGATTGCCGCCGCGCTGGTACTTGAACCAGAAATACTTCTGGCGGATGAACCTGTGTCGATGTTGGATGTTTCCATTCGGGCTGAGATCATCAACCTGCTGGCCGAGTTGCGCATCACGCGTCAGATCGCGGTCATCTTCATTACGCATGATCTTGGTTCGGTGGGTTTCTTCGCCGACCGTGTGGCAGTGATGTACCTTGGGCGTATCGTTGAAATCGGCACCGTGCTCGAAGTTTTGGAAAAACCTCAGCATCCCTACACCAAGGCCTTGCTTTCTGTTATTCCTGTTCCCAATCCGCGCTTACGCCATGAACGAATTATTTTGCAGGGCGAAACGCCCAACCCAATCGATGTGCCCACTGGCTGCCGATTTCACCCGCGCTGTCCGGTGGCAATGGCGGTGTGTAAAGACAGCGACCCGCGCTCGATTAAATTGAGCAAAACACATTCAGCCGCCTGTTTACTTTTGGTGAAGTAAGTGGATATCACAAGTTTACAAAACACAACGGTTAAATACATCGTCAAGCTGCGCGAAGATAAACGTCAACGGCAGAAGGATGGTGTCATGTTGGTGGAAGGCCACGATGAGTTGACTCTGGCCCTCAGCAGTGGACTCAAGCCGCAAACGCTTCTGACCGCGCCTGAGCTTGTCTCACGTTTCATAGACATTCCCGCCGCTGAAGTGACCACCGTCACGCGGGCAGTCTTTGAGAAAATATCCTATCGTGACAATCCTGATGGCTGGTTGGGAATTTTCCCCATTCCAAAAACAACGCTCGCTGAGTTAAAACTAAGCGCGTCACCTTTTGTAATCGTGGCTGAATCAGTAGAGAAGCCCGGTAATCTTGGCGCAATCTTACGCACCGCCGACGCGGCGCATATAGATGCTTTACTGGTCTGTGATCCGCGCGTAGATTTGTGGAATCCGAATGTGATCCGTGCCAGCCGTGGAACGGTTTTCACGGTACCCACTGTCGAGGTTGATTCGCCGAATGCGCTGGCATGGCTCAGGTTAAGAAAGATGCGCGTGCTTGCGGCCACACCGTCTGCTGAGGTGTTGTACACAGATATAGACCTGACTCAACCCATTGCGTTGGCAGTCGGCACAGAAGATGAAGGGCTAACTGATTTCTGGATGCAGAACGCGGATATTCAGGTCAAAATTCCAATGCTGGGGGAAGTAAATTCGCTTAATGTTTCCATTGCGACAGCCTTGATCACATACGAGAGTGTCAGGCAGCGCAATAGATTGAGAATATAGCGTTGCTATGAAAAAAAATGAAGCTCCAAACTCCGGGCGGGTGTATGCGCGTTTGGGAAAGGATTTAAGCGCAACCTCTGATGCAGTGGCTGCAGCGGAGATTATTTTAAACGCCGCCTATGAATTACTGGGCTGGGAGGCCTGCTATTTAATTTTGTATGACCCAGAGCAGGGGGGGAAACCGCGCCCTTTATTAACTATAGATACAATCAACCATGAATGGGTGATCGAACAAGGCGCCGCGCCAGAACGCCCATCTGAAAATATGCTTAAGGCCATTCGTGAGAATGGCTATTTATCACTGTACGAAGCGCCCTTTGAGATTCCCGTTGATATGTCGTTTGGGAATCGTGCACAAAGGACCTTGTCGCAATTGTTTGTGCCTGTGCAAAGCGGAAAGCGGATCATTGGGGTGCTTTCAATTCAAAGTTATCAGGTACATGCCTACACTGAAGTTTCGCTGGATGTCTTGAAAACATTATCAAGCCATTGCGCGGGCGCGTTGGAAAGAATTTGGGCGCAGGATGCATTGGCGCAAATGGCTGAGAGGTTGAAGGTTTTGTATCAGGCCACACATGCCATCAGCGCCAGTCTGGATATGGAGCAACTTTGCGATTCGATTCATACCGCCGTTGAAAAAGTAATGTCTTGCGATGATTTTGTAATAGACGGCTATGATGAAAAAACAAATGAGATCTTGCCAATTTACGCCGTGGAATATCCGCGCAAGCGCGTGGTTACAGAAAAATATTTTGCCGATCATGGAATGGCTGGGCAGATCGTACATACTCGCAGCCCAATCCTGCTAAATAGCATGCAAAGCATAGACAACAGCGGAATCAATTTCGAAATGTATGCAAGTACACCCACCGACCCAACACAATCCATTCTGGCTGTGCCCATGCTCCTGCATGGAAAAGTGATGGGAATGATTTCGGCACAGTCCTATCACGAAAATGCCTACACCAAAGAGGATCAGTATCTGCTGGAACTACTGGCGGCACATGCGGCGATTGCAATTGAAAACGCCAAGCTATTTGCCAAAGCTCAGCAACTGGCTGATATTGACCCGCTGACTGAAATTCTCAGCCGCCGCAAGTTTTATGAGCTTGCAGATCGGGAGTTTAGCCGCTCTCTGCGTAATAAAAGCCCGCTTGCTGTTATCCTGTTAGATGTGGATGAATTCAAAAAATTCAACGATCAGTTTGGGCACAAGGTTGGCGATTTGGTATTACGAGTCGTTGCGGCACAGTGCAGCCTATCCCTGCGCACCGTGGATATTTTCGGCAGACTGGGCGGTGAGGAGTTTGTCGCGGCTTTGCCTGATGCAGACCTGGAACAAGCCGTTGAGGTTGCAAGTCGACTCTGTAAGATTGTGGCAGAAATAGATTTTACAGAGATGCAAAGTCTGGTTGAGTTGACATCGACTGCCATGACCGGGAAGAATGAATTAAAATTGACAATCAGCGTGGGGGTTGCAGGCCGTGACGAATCCTGTAAAAATATTGAGGCGCTGATCGATCGTGCAGACCGCGCCATGTATGCGGCGAAAAACACAGGGCGGAATCAAATCAGCATTTGGAAAGAGTGAAACGTGAGAGGAGATATACATGCAGGCATTGTGGCTCGAAAATAATCAAATTTCGCTGCGTACGATTGAAACACCAAATCGGCCTGGCGAGGCTTTGATCAAAATTCGAAAGGCGGGGGTTTGCAGTACCGACCTCGAATTGGTGAAAGGCTATTACCCATACACAGGTGTGCTGGGACATGAATTCGTAGGTGAAGTAGTTAACGCGCCTGACACTGCGTGGATCGGCGCGCGCGTAGTAGGCGAGATCAACGCTGTGTGCGCAGCCTGTGAAGCCTGCCTAAGCGGGCGCTCTACACATTGTGAGAAGCGTACGGTGCTTGGGATTCATAACCGTGACGGTGTTTTTGCAGAATATACAACTCTGCCGCTCGAAAATTTACTGCGTGTGCCTGATTCTGTTTCAGATGAAATGGCGGTCTTTACTGAACCCCTGGCGGCGGCTCTTGAAATTCAACAGCAGATTCAAGTCAGGCCGACTGACCGTGTGTTATTGGTGGGCGCAGGCAGGCTGGGGCAATTGATCGCACAGACCCTCGCGCTGACGGGCTGTAACTTGCATGTAGTAGCCCGCCATACATATCAACAAAATTTACTAACTGCGCGTGGCATTCGTTTGATATCAGAAGCGGAAGTTCAACCCCATACATGGGATATTGTAGTGGAAGCCACCGGGTCACCGGATGGATTCAATTTGGCGCGAAACGCCATCCGTCCGCGTGGGACGCTGGTGTTGAAATCAACCTATAAAGGGGAAATGAATGTCAATTTTTCATCCATTGTTGTGGATGAAATCAATATTATTGGTTCACGCTGCGGTCCATTTGCGCCTGCTCTACGTCTGCTTGAGAAGCGCGAAGTTGACCCAACGGTTTTGATCGCGGCTCAATATAAATTAGCAGATGCGCTCAAGGGATTCGAACATGCAGCGCAGGCGGGTGTATTGAAAGTGTTGTTGGATGGGGAGTGATATAAAAAGATGGCGGCCGTCTATATAAACGAGATGGCAAACTGCGCAAACATAACCAGGAAGGAAATGACAACCAGTACGATGGCGGTAAGTGAAAGACTTTTTGAATCATTTTTACGGGTATGCCCAATCAATCCCAGCACAAAAGCAAGCTGGGTTAAACCGCAATACAATAGTGCCGTCAAATTATTTAGCTGGCCGAAGGTTTCAGGGGAGATGCGTAAATAAGCCGCTCCAAAATTAGAGAACAGGGATAGCACAGCAAGAATTCCTATAATCAGGGCTGAAATTCCAAAGTATGTTTTTCGTGAGGAAAGTTTAATTGACATTGGAAAATTATACGCCTAAAGATGACCGTATTCCTTTTGTCACGAAGATACAAAGTTTGAAAGGGAAAAACTTGGTGGCTTCGGTAGAGAGGCGGTATAATCGCGCTCTTGCAATTACCTTGAACTTGGAGAATCTTCTTGAGCCGCGTGATTAACCCCGATTCTGTTGGAAAAGAAAGAACCCGTTTAACAAAATCAATTGTATTGTGTATCCGTGAACTGGCCAAACAATCACAAGTGACGCCGGATGCGAAGGATATGGCATCTTTTATTGCTTTAGCCCTGCAAGCCATTTCTGAGGGAATTGAAGTGTCGGTTGTTGCCTGGGAAAAGCGCGATTACTGGGTAAAAGCCGATAAATTCCGCATGGAATGGGCGTGGACGGGCCAGCTGGCTGATAAGATGAAGGCGGCAGTCCTTGGGGATGACTGGGCAGCGATTGCCGCGCTCATGCCGCAGATCGCATTAAAACTCGGCAAGATCGAAGTCTCTGATAACCACCGCCTGGGAAAGCCCTGGAGCGGAGGGTATGCATTATTGGCATTGCATCGAAAATTGTAAGAATAAATTCTCTTGGTTGACCATAGGCCGCTATTTACGGTCAACTTTTTTTTGAAAATATATAAACAGAAAAAATGCTCACGATAAGTCGTGAGCATTTTTTCTGTTTATGCGCTTTGTAATTTCTTCAAATGCTGCTTGGTGCTATTGAGTAGCTCCACCATCACTTCGCGGATATGTTTGCTAAGGTAATGTGTCTCCAGTGTAGAGAGGGGCAGGAAGCGCGCACCGGCAACGACATGGATGCAGTTTGTTGCTCCGCACAGGCAGATAAAGGGCGCGGCCATTTCCCATTCTGTAGATGGGTAGAAAAACGACAGCTCTTCTCCCTTTTCAATATTGCGGCGGGCAATCATTAACATATGCTCGGTTTCTAAAATAACATTTGGATCACAGGAATGATTCAGCGCGGCAAGTTTGCCGACATGCGTATGCTTATCTTTTGCGATCTGCACTGTGAAGCGGGTGGGTTTGTCCACGATGTTTTCGTTGGGCATCGAGCAGATCACTTCACCTTTTTTATAAGTTTGTTTTGTGATCAGTGTTCTAAATTTATTTTCCGTTCGAATTGCAAGTGTTTCCATTGTTGTTGAACTCATTTTTTATTTTCTCCTTTAATTATTAATGTATAAGAAATAAATGTATTTGATTAGTATAACGATTATAAAATTTATTACAAGGGCCAAGTGGGTACTGTTTACATATATTAAGGTTGAGATAATTTTAAAAAATAAAAGAACATCAACGTTATGATTGATGTTCTTTTATATAAATCATTTTTTATTTCACAATAACTTCATTTGCATCGCGGCACGATGACCGTTAAACAATAAATAAGGCGCGGCGCGTTCAGCGAGCACACCAAGTCTTTTCAACGAAGATACATCTCTTAATTTATTAATTCTGCGTGCAACAATAATGGCATCAGCGCCTTTTAATCCAATACCAGGAATGCGGAGTAGATCATGCCTTTCTGCTTTATTGATCTCAATCGGCTTGTCGCTCAAATACATTTGAGCCCAGGCTTGCTTGGGGTCGGCATGAAGGGGCAGGTTGTTGAAATTAGTAAATGGTAAATCTTCGAGGTCGAAACCATAATCTCGAAGCAGGAAAGAAGCCTGGTACAAGCGATGTTCGCGCATTGGATCTACAGCCGCTTTGTTTTCAAGCGGAGTATCCCGAATGGGATGGAAGGCTGAAAAATACGCGCGCTTCAAGCCGACATTTTTATGCAGCCAGTTTGTAATGCTTAGCAGCTCCAAATCACTTTCATCGGAGCCGCCTGCCACAAATTGCGTTACAGTGGAAGGCCAGCGTCCATTCCAGAATTTATAAGCAGGGATAGTGTTGCGAATTTCTTCGACCCATTTCAATGGTTGTAATAACTCTTCAATAAATATTTTATGCGGCGCAAGTTTTGCGAGTCTTTCGGTGCTGGGCGCTTCAAGATTAACCGAGACACGGTCGGCGAGCTGCATGGCGCGATAGACTTGATCTTTTTCTGCACCAGGCATAATCTTTAGATGCAGATATCCGCGGTATTGATATTTCTTGCGTAAGAGATCAGCCGTATCAAGAAGTTTATCCTGCGTACGGACTCCGCCTCCTGCTATGCCTGAGCTGAGGAATACCCCTTCGGCTAAACCGCCCTGATTCAGTTTGCTGAACAAGCTCGCGAATTCATCGGGTTTGAATGTGGCGCGGCGAAAATCACGACCCGCGCGGAATGGGCAATAGAAGCAATCTCGTTCACAGGCTGAAGAGAGCAGAGTCTTGAGGAGTAGAATCTTCTGTCCATTGGGGAGTTGGGCAGGATGTGTAAAGGCGTGCTCACTCTCTTTTGGTGTGAAGCAGGCCGGGGCGGGGGAGGTGATGCGCGGTTCTCCATCCGCCTCGAATGACATTTGAGAAGATAATAAATTGAGTGTGTCTACTGAGTCCATAAGTCTATTTTAGAACATATGGTCTATTTTATCAAGACGAATCTTGTGTGATAATATTGGATATTGCCCGTACCTTTGGGCTATCGCTGGTGTTTGATTTCATACGATTCAGAGGAGAGCTCCCAATAGGGAGTGAGGAGGACGCATATCGTTGATAATGTTTTGCTATTCGTAAGTTTAGTTTCTTGATTTCGAAAAATAAATTCAAGTCCTAAGGAGAGCTACGAAAATGGCCGACAAAAGTCAAGCGCACGACAAGCAGGTACTGCATAAATTGGGGTATGCACAGGAACTTTCACGCCGCATGAGCGGTTTCTCAAACTTCGCAATTTCATTTTCCATCATTTGTATTCTGGCAGGCGGCATTTCTGCTTTTCCGGCTGCATTCAACGCCCTTGGATCTGGCGGCGCATTTTTAATTTGGCTCGTTGGCGGCGTGCTCGCCATGAGTGTTGCAGTCGGCATGGGACAAATTGCTTCGTCCTTCCCAACAGCGGGTGGGTTGTATCACTGGAGCTCCCACCTCGGCGGGAAATTCTGGGGCTGGGCCACTGCCTGGTTTAATCTCGTTGGTTTGATCTGCGTGGTCTCTTCTGTAGATGTGTTGCTGTACACGGTATTCTTCAAAGACCTTTTGCTCGGTGCCGAACTCGGTATTGACGTTTCGCTGTTTGGATACTGGCATCAGTTTTTCTTTGTGGCGGTTGTGCTCATCTCACAAGCCGCGCTGAATCACTATGCGGTTGGTATCACTACAAAACTAACTGATATAAGCGGTTATCTTATCCTTGCCTTGACCGTTATTTTGTTCATAGCATTGTTTGCCTTTAGTTCAGTGAGTCTGGACATTACCCGCCTTTGGACGTTCAAAAACTTCACGGGTGACATCGGTGGAGGTGTGGTTCCCTTCCGCACCGAGAACGTAGCCTTTGCGTTCCTGCTCGGCCTCTCTTATGTTTGTTATACCATTACAGGGTTTGATGCCTCTGCACATACATCCGAAGAAACTCAGGATGCTCAGGTAAACGTACCAAAAGGTATGTGGACTGCGGTACTTTGGTCCTGGATCTTTGGCCTCGTTGCAGTAGCTGCCTATGTTTTAACCATGCCAAATATTGATGAGGCAGGCGCCGCAGGTTGGGGCTCGTTCAACTATATGTGGGCCGCTTCCAATATGCCGGGTTGGCTTAGCCTTTTCCTTGCCGTCGGCATGGTGATTGTTAACTACATCTGCGCGTTGGCTGGTCTTACTTCCACATCGCGCATGATGTACGCCTTTGCTCGTGATGGTGGTTTGCCGGGCTCCAAGATGCTTTCAAGCGTCAGCACGGTATACCGCACACCTGGCGCTGCGATTTGGGTTTCTGCTACATTAGCGCTACTAAGCACTGTGTATGCGCCCTATTATCTTGTGCTGGCTGTGGCTTGCGCAGTATTTCTTTATATTTCCATGGTGATGCCGATCGCGGCGGGTCTCCTCGCTGAAGGCGGGCCAAAGTGGAAAGAAAAAGGCCCATTCAACCTTGGCGGCTTTTCAAAGATCAATGCCGTGCTTGCCGTCATTTTTGGTATTGTGCTGGCCATCAGCGGGTTCTTCCCACCGAATGAGAAAGTGTTCTACTTTACAATTGGCATGATCGTTGTGATGCCAATTGTCTGGTATGGTTTTGAACGCAATCGTTTTGAGGGAGTTCCTGAAGGCGACAAGATCAAAGAACGCCAGAAGATGATCGCTGATATTGAAAAGAAATACGGCGAACAATAAAAGTCTGTTGTACAGTAAAATTAAGAGCGGTATCTCGAAGGAGATGCCGCTCTTCTTGTTTTATAAAAACCTGTCTGGCCTCATGGAGAAACTTATGAAATATCTGCTTGGCATTGATCAAGGCACAACTCAAACAACAGCAGTGATCGTGAACGAACTTGGCGAAATGCTGGAGAAGAATTCGGCGCAATTGCCCGCGCGCTTTCCGCAGGCGGGTTGGGTGGAGCAGGAGCCAGCAGATATTATCCGCACGGTGAAAGAAGCCTGTGCGCCGTTAATTGAAAAGTATGATATTTCTGCTGTGGGGTTTGATAATCAGGGTGAGACCTTTGTGGTTTGGGATAAGGATACAGGACAGCCTGTGACTCCCGCCATAGTTTGGCAGGACACGAGAGGTGAATCGATCTGTAAAGCGCTCGCTTCGCACGTGGACCCGAACCTGCTTCGCCACAAGACAGGACTTCTACTCGACAGTTACTTCTCCGCGCCGAAACTCAAGTGGGTATTTGAAAATTATCCTGAACTTCGCAAACAGGCACATGATGGCAAACTGAAATTCGGAACAACCGAAACGTGGGTAATCTGGTCTTTGACTCAAGGCAAACTGCACATCACTGATCCTTCCACGGCATCGCGCACATTGTTATTTGACATGAATAAATTTGAATGGGACGATGAATTACTGGAATTATTCGACGTCTCGCGCAGTATGCTGCCCGAAGTGAAACCGTCCGCGGGGTATATTGGTGATATTGATTTTGGGAATGGGAAACCGCTGCCTTTACATGCCTTATTGGTCGATCAACAAGCAGCATTGTTTGGCCAGGCATGTTTCAAAGCGGGGGAGATGAAGTGTTCATTTGGCACAGGCAGTTTCTTATTAATGAACATTGGCGACAAACCAAAATTATCAAACAACGGCTTGCTCACCACGGTCGGCTGGAATTTCAATGGGCACACTGCTTATGCTTTCGATGGCGGTATCTTTGTCACAGGGTCGGCGGTGCAGTGGCTGAGAGACAACTTGAAATTAATTCCCGATTCGGCTTCCAGTAATGACGCGGCGAATCGTTCCACTGATTTTGGCGTGGTCGTTGTCCCTGCCTTACAGGGACTCGCCGCGCCACATTGGCAGACAGATGTACGCGGCGCGATGTTTGGCTTGAACCGTAGTACCAGCTCCGATGATATTGTCCGCGCTACCTTGGATGGAATCGCTTGCCGAGTCTATGAAGTGGTCATGGCGATGTCTCAGGATTTAGGTCAAACTCCTCCGTATCTTAAAGTAGATGGCGGCCCATCGGGTAATCCATATCTGATGCAGATGATCGCAGACTTGTTGAATCTTGAGGTGCGAGTCTCTGCGGCGTTGGAAGCTACAGCAATTGGAATTGCCAATCTCGCGGGTGTTTCGGCGTTGGGAACTTCACTTGATGACCTTTCTAAAAATTGGAAGGCTGAAAAAGTCTATGTGCCGAAGATGAAGGAAGAAGAAAGAGGAAGAAAATTGGCGCAGTGGAATAAAGCAGTTGACGCGGTAAAGGGATTTCATAGTTAATGTTAATAATGGTAGTCGAGTAGGGCGATGTTCTTCCTGCACGTATCGAGACCACCATATAGGATGAAGAGTATTTATGACAACAATCTACGATATCGCAATCATTGGCGCAGGCGTGGTGGGATCAGCGATTGCGCGTGAACTTTCTCGTTACGAACTCAAGATTGCGCTGATTGAGTCAAATTCAGATGTAGGTATGGGGACATCCAAGGCGAGTACGGCGATCTGGCATACTGGTTTTGACGCGAAACCAGGCACGCTGGAGGCGACTCTCCTGCGGCGCGGTTATGCTTTGATGGATCAATATATGCCCGAGGCAAATATTCCGCATGAACGGCTGGGGGCAATTTTGATCGCATGGAATCAGGAACAGTTGGATGCACTGCCTGCTTTGCAAAAGAAAGCGTTTGAAAATGGGGTCATGGATGTAAAAATGATTTCTCCTGAAGAAATCTATCAACGTGAGCCGCAGATCAATCAAGGCGCTTTGGGTGGATTGGTTGTAGCAGGGGAGGGAATTCTGTGTACGTTCACCGTTCCGTTGGCGTTTGCGACTCAGGCGGTGCTGAATGGGACTGAATTGTTTTTGAATTTTGAAGTGAATGAAATTCGACGGCAGACCGCAGACGGCAGACCGTGGTCTATTGTTAATGGCCTGTCGTCTGCGGATGTTGTTCATGCGCGTTACATCGTCAATGCGGCGGGATTGTTTTCAGATGAGATCAATGCTCATTTTGGCCGCAGCAGTTTCACGGTCAGGCCGCGACGCGGGCAATTAATTGTATATGACAAATTAGCGCGCACTCTGGTTAATCACATTTTGCTGCCAGTGCCGACATCCAAAACAAAAGGGGTGTTGATCAGCCCAACGGTTTATGGAAATATTTTGCTTGGGCCGACTGCGGAAGACCTGGAAGACAAGACGGCTACGCAAACAACCGCGGATGGTTTGGCAATGTTGGTCAATAAGGGGCGCGAGATTTTGCCGCAGCTATTGGATGAAGAAGTAACCGCAACTTATTCGGGTTTGCGGGCGGCGACAGAACATAGTGATTATCAAATTGAAATGCACGCGGCACAAAAATATTTATGTGTCGGTGGGATTCGGTCCACGGGAATTTCGGCGGCGATGGGAATTGCTGAATATGCTGTGGAATTGCTGAGCGGCGCAGGCTTGGAGTTGAAATTGAAAGATGATTTCAAGCTCGTGAAGATGCCGAGCATCGGGCAAGCGGATGTCCGACCGCATCAAGATGCTGAGATGATTGCGAAAAATCCGCAGTACGCAGAAATGATTTGTCATTGCGAACGAGTCTCACGCGGCGAATTGATGGATGCGATGAGCGCTGTGATTCCTGCGACAAATCTGGATGGGCTGCGAAGGCGGACGCGCGCATCTCAGGGAAGATGTCAGGGATTTAATTGTCATGCGGCGCTGGTAAAAACTTTAGAGTCGGAAAAAGAATTCACCATAGAGAGCACGAAAACCACAGAGAAAAGAATAACAGACTCGCTGCAGTCTGTGGTGAAAGATGTATTAATTGTCGGCGCGGGACCTGCGGGGCTTTCTGCTGCAATTGAATTAAAGAAACAAGGCGTCAAAAATATTCTGGTCATTGAGCGTGAGCCTGAGGCGGGCGGCATGCCGCGCTTTTGTCATCACACTGGCTTTGGCCGCGCAGATTTATGGCGTATGTGGTCGGGGCCGAAATATGCAAACTATTATCGTGAGCTTGCGGAAAAATATGATGTCGAGATTCAAACAACTACAACGATCATGGGTTGGGATACCAAACTTCGGCAGTCTCCGAAGGCTTCCGAAGTTTTAACTTTTACTTCGCCAAATGGATTAGGTGAAATTGAAGCGCAAGTCGTTTTACTTGCGACGGGTGTCCGTGAACGGCCTCGCTCAGCAAGAATGATTCCAGGGACTCGTCCGCAGGGAGTGTTTACCACAGGCTCATTACAGCGTTTTGTATATCAGGAGCAATTGTCCGTTGGGAAGCGTGCGGTCATCGTCGGCGCGGAGTTAGTGAGTCTTTCAGCTTTGATGACGCTGATGCATGCACATGTGAAATGTGTGATGATGACAACCGAAGAAGCGAGTCATCAAATTGAATTTCCCTACATCACGATGAAATGGGCAATTGCAGATATTCTGACTCGTACGCCCATCCTTACGAATACACGCGTGACAAATATCTTTGGCCGCAAACGTGTTGAAGGAATTGAACTCACACATGCAAATGGGCAGACGCAACTCGTAGACTGTGACACGGTCATCTTTACGGGAAATTGGATTCCCGAAAATGAAATGGCACGCCTCGGCGGCTTGACCATTAACCCGCTCACGCGCGGGCCAAAAATTGACGCTGGTTTTCATTCCTCGGTGGAAGGTGTATTCGCGGCTGGAAATTTACTGCGTGGTGTGGAGACAGCCGACCATTGCGCGCTGGAAGGAATAAAGGCTGGCAACGCAATTGCGCGATATTTACAACACAAACAGAGGAATTAATCATGCAAATATGGATACAACTGACTGTCATTCTGGCCGCCTATCTTTTAGGTTGTATCGCCGTAGGCTACTATCTTGTCCGCTGGCGAACGGGGCAGGATCTGCATCAAATGGGAAGCGGTGCAACGGGCGGACGTAACGCTGGCCGCATGCTGGGCAGAAGCGGTGCTGTGATCACTGCCATTGGCGATGTTCTGAAAGGCGTTATCGCAATGGCAATCGCGCTGCAATTGAATTCCGAACCGTGGGTGCTTGGCATGGTGATGGTTGCTGTGTTGACTGGGCATGTCTGGCCGATTCAACTTAAATTCAAAGGCGGCAAGGGATTATCTGCCGCGTTTGGCGCTGTGCTTATGTATGATTATCGGATCGCGCTTGGTACCGCCATTGTGGCTGGGATATTCTCCCTGATCTCAAGACGAATTACATTGAGTTTTATGCTGGCGGTTGTCAGCTCGGGGCTGATCGCATTCTTTCTAGGCGAAAGCTGGGAGATTGTTGCAGGACTGGCTGCAGCCGCCATGATTATTGTTTTTGCCCACCGCGATAATATTCGTGAAGCATTGAAACCATCAAAAACTTAATGGAGAGATTTATTTTATGGGTATTGTATTTAAAGTCGCATCAGAGTCTATTGAATTTGAAAAGATACACCGCTTGAATTATCAGACCTTCGTCGAGGAAATTCCTCAACATGAAAAAAATCCAGAAGGCAGGCTGGTGGACAAATTCCACGATGAGAACACATATTTTATCGCCCTGGACGGGGATGAACTGGTGGGCATGATCTGCGTCAGAGATCAACGTCCATTTTCACTTGACTATAAACTTGAGAATCTTGATTCATATTTACCTGCGCATCAGTCTATTTGCGAACTGCGCCTGTTGGCGATTGCCAAAGACCGCCGCTCGCCGCAGGTCTTTCAAGGAGTGATGCGTGCTTTGTACGATCATTGTGACGTGAAAGGTTATGACCTCGGCATTATGTCTGGGACAACCCATCAGGCACGCCTCTACAAACATCTTGGATTTGTCCCATTTGGGCCGCTGGTGGGGAAGGGTGAGATTCTGTTTCAGCCGATGTATCTAACCTTTGAGGCTTATCGTCGCTTGAAAAAAGAGACAAAGACCTTTTCGTGAGTATGTGACGAGAGAAAAACAAGCAGGGAGTAATGTCACTTGGATGCCAAGAGGGGAATGACTATACTGATTATTAGAGATACCAAAGGTTTCCCTCTTCGAGGGCTTCGTAAAAAACTTTAGGGTCTTGCTAATCTTTCGAGGAGGCACAGCATGTGTGAATTTTGCACCCAGCACGGAGAAGGGGAGAAGTGGTATCTGACCATGGAGAATTACTCCAAGGATCTGTTGAATCAAAACCAGCGGCGCAAATACGCGGTGGAATTTATCAACGGCTTCGACAAACGCGTGCCGAAAAGCATGAAACAGCTGGATATGATCCGCAAGACACCGTTGATGAAACTTGCCAAACCTGTCTTGACTCACATGCAAAAAGAAGATCATTACGGGCAGGTCGTGCCGATGGAGGATGTGGAAAAAATCTTCGACATGGTGCAAGGCGCGGTGCGGCTTCCTTGTGTCTGTCGGCGTGTGACCACGGGCAACATGAACGCGCGTTACTGTTACGGCTTGACCATGGATAAAGAAATGATGGATGCGCTCGATGACTCTTTTAGTTTGGAGACTCTCTCAAAAGAAGAAGCGCTGGATTCCATTCGCAAGCTAGATAGAGAAGGACTTGTCCATTCGGTGTGGACATTCAAGACGCCCTTCATCGGCGGACTGTGCAATTGCGACCAGGATTGCATGGCCTATCGCATTACCCACGCGCGCAAAGATTACCCCGTTATGTTCCGCGCGGAATGGGTGGCGGCTGTCTCAATGGATGCGTGCAATGGCTGTAGATTATGCATGAGACAATGTCAATACGGCGCGATACGATATTCTTCGAATAATAAAAAGGTAGTGATCGATCCGTCAGCTTGTTATGGATGCGGCATTTGCAGGGCAAGCTGTAACAAGGATGCGATTACTTTATCGCCACGTGAGATGGTGATTGGCGCAGTTGGGATATGGTAAAGAGAAGCAAAAAAATTCTAATTATGCCGGGGTAGGGATAGGAGCAGGGGGAGAAGCAGGTACAGGCGGGGTAACCGTGACAAAACGATTCTTCTTTTTATCACGGATGGCTTGTTCGTATACATCGAGCAATCTTTCTGTCAATTTCTCGATATTAAAGGACTGCGCTTTTTTATAAGCCGCCGCCGCAAACTTTTGCATTCTATCTGGATTTGAGAGAAGTTTTTTGATCCCGGCAGCCAGCGCGTTGGCATCATTCTCGACAAGGTATCCCTGTTGACCATTTTTGAGTATGTCGCGTGTGCCGCTCGCGTCCACTGCGACAACGGGCAGGCCGGCAGCCATGGCTTCGAGAGTGGCGAGTCCCTGAGTTTCTGTGATCGAGGCAAAGCCAAATAAATTAGCAGCCTTCATATAAGAAGGCGTTTCTGTAAACGAGAGTGAGCCAGTAAAGGTTACACGTTTTTGGATTCCGAGTTCCTGTGCCAGATCCTCAAGATTTTTTCTGTCCGGTCCATCGCCGATCAAAACAAGGCGGAATTGAGGATATTCCTTCAAGACCAAAGCGGCAGCATGTAATAAGAGCGGCCAATTCTTTTCGGGGGCGAGCCTGCCAATCGAAATCATCACGATATCTTTTTCCCAGCGCCGTTTCTTGCGGATCTTTTCCCCGCTGGCTGTACGATAGGCTTCCAGATCAATACCTGTGGGGATCACAGTAAAATTGTTCTTCAGGCCGTATTCATTGACCAGCGTGTCGCGCATACTCTCTGAAGGGATAATGATATGCTGGCAGCGACGCATGAAATCCTGTAACCAGTGATCGACAGCATTCTTCAAAAAATTCTGGACTGTATCCGCTGATAGTGGAAAGTAGTGTGTGTACTCACGATATTGGGTGTGGAAGGTAAATACCAGGGGCAGATTAAGTTCCCGCGCTTTGTTTGCGGCGGTTTGCCCAAGCAGGAATGGATGATGCGTGTGAATTACATCCAGGTTGATGGCTGGAAGGAGGCGGTCTATAAATGGGGAGATGGGAATCGCGGCTGGAATATCAACCCCGGTTGGCAGATTCAGGCTTGAGTAGCGAAAGATGAACGGGTCTTTGTCCACATAATCCACTTGCTCCTGCGCAAAGATGAAGACGTTGTGACCCTGGCGGGTAAGCTCATCTCGAAACGAGCGGACTGAGCGGACGACCCCGCTGATGACAGGCAGATAGGTGTTCGTAAAATTAGCAATATGCATGGCTGTTCCTTTTAGATCTTTTACACACGGCTGATGGAAGAGACGATATCGGTTTTTGATTTCATGAAATATTCAAGAACATAATAGGCGTAGACCACCATGCCCGCATTCCACGAGAGCGGCGATTCGGATTTGTACCAAAAGCTGGATAATGGTTTTCCATCAGGACCATAGACTTCATGCACCTGCTGGTCGGCCACGATGACTTCTGCAATGCGCGAGAGGATGCCGTGCGCTTCGTCAACGCGGCCGCTGCGTGCGAGGGCAATCACGTGCCATCCGCCGATCCAAAGCCAGGCTGCGTCGGTGTGATAATTTGCCACACCGCCCAAACGGTTTTCCAGCGCGATCAGATTTGGCGGGTAGGCTGGGTAGGCAACTTTGGTGGGCACCGGGTTGGCCATGCCTGTCACGATCAGTGCGTCCATGATGGAATTTGCCTGATCTGCAGGGGCTAAGTTCCAGGCAATTGCGAGCAGGTTTCCACTGCTGGTTAATTGATCGAGCGTGTCACTGGCGGCGTAGTATCCCAATTCGGGACGCCAAAGATGCTGTTGAATTGCATCTGCGACCTGCTGTGCCTTTTGCGTGTAAAAAGGGATTTGATCTTTCAGTTCAAAATACTTTGCGGCATCGGCCATCTCGTGCAGGGCTTTCCAGTAGATCACATTCGTATATAGGACGTGTCCGTCACGGGCGATGCTGTCTGCCCAATCTGCGTAGGGACCTTGCGTGAGCAGACCGTCTGCGTCATCTTTGACGGCTCTCTCTGTCCACGCGAGGGCTTTGACGAATGACTCCCAATGTGCTTTTAGAAATTCATGGTCGTCTGCTTGAAAGCTGTAATGAATGGCCGCGATAACCATCAGGCATTGACCGTCCAATGAGGGCGTGCCGTGTCCTGTTAGATATTTTGGGCGCATGAGGATCTCGGTGGATTGTTCCCTGTTGAGCAGGGAGTGCATCCAGCGTGTGACCATACCCATCGAGTGAAGTTTGACTGGGAACTGTCCTTCGGGTGTCTGGTGATCGAGGAAGGCTTCCAGTGTGTCTTTGACGACTTTGAATTCCTTCAACGCCAGCAATCCATAGGATGCAAAACTAAAATCGCGTGCCCAACTCTCGCGGAAATTGCGATAACCAGCGTGCAGGATCTCTCTTGTTTTGCGATTCCCGAAGAAGCGGACTTCAATTGCAGAGCGCAGGTTATCGGCCGCAATAAACAAGGCATGCTCTTCGATTGTATCGAAATCTTCAGCCTTGGATAAGACCACACGCGATAGCAGCCTTGGCTGTTTAAGGATGGCGCGCAGATATTGATAGGTGATCAGCGAAGCGATTCCCGCCGCAGCACCCACGGCGATACCTTTGATAAAACTTGGAAGGTCAAAATTATTTTTTGAAGTCATGAAATATATTATATTCTTCGCCCACCTGATTGCACATCGGTCACTTGGCGGAGAGTGGAGTAAAATAGGAATCAACCAATCTCATCCAATGTAAAGGGGCTTTTCGCATGGCAATCAAATTGAAGTTACGCGAGGACGCGGGGAAGCTGGTCGTTACGTTCGCTGACCAGACCGTGAAGACTGCGCTGGAGAAAATTCCAGCCATTGACCGTTTACAAGCCGACCCGTTCACGAACGGACAGGTTCTGACCGCCGCGCTGGGGGGCGTTGAAATGCTGCAGCGGCTTGATTCCAATTGTTGATAATTTAATTCTGAGCCGACTTGATGATAAAGGGAATATCATGCCAAATAAACCGATCTCCACCCGTCCATTAAATGATAACGAAAAACTACTGCGCGGGAAGTTCTATGAAAGCATCGCCGTGCAAAGCGACTTGCTGGATAAACTCAGCGAGCGCCTGTTGACGCTGGAACTTGCCATCCCGGGCTTGTATGCCACGGCGCTGAAACTGATTCGCGGCGACAAGGCAACGGTTTCGCTCAACGCCGCGTTTTATGTCACGTTTGGCTGTTGGCTATTCGCGTTGATTTTGACTCTCGCGGCGTTGACTCCTAAAAAGTGGATGGTTGACCCTGATATTTTGAAGCAGGATCCGCAGAAATTTTCCGAAGGCTTGGGGATCGAGGATTTCTTCGAGCAGTCGGCAATTTACAAACGGCGGCTGGTGATCGCTTCGAGTGTCTTGTTCTTTGCTGGGATTGTTGGCGCAGTGTTTATGATGTGATTGGTAATTGGTGATTAGGTAATTGGGTAATTGGGAAAGAGGATGTTATGATGAAAAAGAGATTTACTTTCAAGTGCTGGAATTGCTCACGGACTTATACGTTATTGCGTGAGATCACGGATGAGCAAAAACTTTCTGTCGCCTGCCCGTATTGCAATGCCGAGGCGGTGGTGATGTTGGACGCGTTCCCGAAAAAGAAAATCGTTTCTGTCATGCGCGGGGACAAGGATGAGCGAGACCTCGGCGAAGAACTGGATTTGCCTGATATTTTGCCGACACAGAAACCAGAATAAGATTCTTGAATTTATCAGACAGCAAGCAGTCTGACTCCAAAGTAAAAAAACAAGGGAAAACATAACCATGCCGCGACACATTTATTCAACTCCGTTCGTGATCTGCCCGCCCGATGATTTGGTTTACAAACTGCCTCACTTGCGGCGGATGAGTTCGCTATTGGCGGGCAAATACGCAGATGGGCAAGTGGTGACCGAAGAGGATTTGCGCGGAATGGGCAGCGCACTATGGGACGCGTTAAATCTCAAGGATTCTTTCGAGTCCGCTCACAGTGGGGCAGGAGCCGCGATTCTGTCCGTCATCCTCGAGAGTGGGGCGGCGGATGTGCAGTCGCTGCCGTGGGAGACTCTCTTCCATCCAACGCTTGGATTTGTCGGCAGGCACGCGGGCTTCACATTCAGCAGACGCATGAAAGCCGCGCAAGAGGTTTCCACTGCGCTTGAAAAAGGACCGTTGCGCGTGCTGTTGTTTACATCCATGCCCGAAGACCAGAACCGCTTGAAAGTGGAGGAGGAACAGGCGCAAGTGCAGGAGGCGCTGCTGCCGTGGATTTCCAAAGGTTTGGTGAAATTGGAAATGCCCGACGATGGCAGGTTCTCCACCTTGCAGGCATGGCTCAGAGATTTTCAACCGCAGGTTTTATTCCTGAGCGGGCATGGGAAGTTTCATCACGCGCCGCACACAGGCGAAGCAGGACATGGCGTGTTTTTATTTGAAAGTGAAACAGGCGATGGCGATGCGGTTGAGGAAGATAAGATCGCGAGGGCGCTGGTCGGCACGGGCGTGCAATTGGTGGCGCTCTCGGCTTGCGAAAGTTCAAAGACCGCCTCCGATGCGTTGACTCACGGCTTGACCCAGCACATCAGCGAGCAGGGCATTCCGCATGTGATCGGGATGCGCGAGTCGATTTTGGATGCGGCGGGCATTCAATTTGCGCGCGTCTTGTGCGAGGAACTGGTGCGCGCCGAGCGGGTGGACT